>Ga0105047_10000862_pt1 | contig 53344 bp, 43 predicted proteins | sample MAT04_FD_78384 | JGI IMG/M metagenome (GOLD analysis project Ga0105047, IMG submission 78384) | Freshwater microbial communities from Lake Fryxell liftoff mats and glacier meltwater in Antarctica - MAT-04 (megahit assembly) | ecosystem: Environmental > Aquatic > Freshwater > Ice > Liftoff...
CCACTCTTCCGCGCTTCGACCGATCAGCGGTCCGGCGTTTTGGTTCACCACGGTGAAGGCGGGCGAAACCCTTCGTTCGATCCGGCCTGGCAGGGGTGGATCCAAGCGTTCGAGCGTGGCGACGATCCGCGTGCCGTCCGAAGCGAGGCCCTCAACTTTGGATCCGAGCTGCCGGCAGTCATTCAGCAACGACAGCCCACGACCCAGCGGTAACGATGGCCCCTCGGTAAACCCCGTGAACCAGTCGTAGTCTGCCTGGTGCGAACGGCCGCGCTCCACCGAAGTCACGGCACGGTCCTCAAAGACCCGGGCAACGTAGCCCTGCTCTTGAACCACAAGGTTTATGCGGGCCGCCGTGGCCCCCGATCCGCTGAGGGTTGGAACCGTCACCCGTTCCAGGCTACGTCCACCGCCCCAGGTGGACCGCTCGATCGTGGTGGCGGTTTGAGCCCCTCCCGGTGATGCTTGACCGAGGGTGCTCTGCATTCGAACCGTGACCGTACCTTGAGCGATCTGCCCGTCAAACGTCACGATCGGGTCAGGGTTCGCGAAGCTGGCGACCGCAGACCCGAGAAGCCCACAGACCATGATCCGCCGCACAAGTGGACCTCGTGACTACACGATCCGCGCGCATCGGTGGTTGTCCCGATCTCAACCCACTCTCCTGCGGAAATCCTGGGGCCTGTGCATCCCGCATCCGTCCAAAGTGACTCCCGCTTTTTCAACGGCACATTCCACTGTGAACAGTTCATCAACGGATTGAGGGTGAGCGCACAAACCCGCGCGACTGTCGGAATATACTTGGTTTTTACGCGTCCGACTAAACAGTGTCCGTGGGCCGGCGTATGCGGCTTGGCTTCAGGCCAAAGACACCACTGTGGTGTCGCAACGGTCGTCAGTCCAACACCTACGGCGATCAACGCCAATTTGGGGGTTGCTTTCATTGACCACTTACTCCGTATTGCGAGGGCACACGGGGCCAGGGCCCGTGCCAGCGTCCGCCATCACGAGCGCGGACGCGGAGATCATCGTCACCGACAAGATCGCGATCAGGAAGTTAACATAGGTTCGAAACAGCATTTTCTTGCTCCTTTCTGCACTACAAACTATCATTAAAATGCCCCAGGGTGAGATCCTTTCACGTTTTTGGCTCAATCTTGCTTTGTACACGGCGCTGATCGGCGCAGGACTGCTTGGGGCGGGTGTCAGCGCATACCTGTACCTGATCAGCCAGGCTGGGCTCGCAGACGCGTGTGGCCTCGGCAGCTGTGCTGAGGTTCTCAACTCACCGCTCGCAAGTCCGTTTGGAGTTTCCTTAGCCGCGATTGGGCTCGGGGTTCACTTGGCCCTGCTATTCCTTTCTCTCGGATGGTTGAGCGATGGACCGAGCCAACAACGACTTCTTACGGTCGGAGGCTTGTTCACAGCCATCGCGACGCTCTTTTCCGTAGTCCTCCCCTCCTACGCCGTCCTCGTGCTTCGGGCCCCGTGCCTGGGTTGCCTGAATTCTGGATTCGCGTTCGCCTCGGCGTTGGGTGTGTACGGGATCGTATCGAGTCTAGGTTCCGTGCCCCGCATACCGAGACGTTTCCTCGCAGCAACCGCGATTGCCGGACTCATGTTGACCGGCTTCATCGTGACTGCGGCGGTTTCTCGACAAATCGCACTCGCAGGGACACAGTTGCAAGCTCACCAACGCACTGACGAAAACCGGTTGATCCCGCCAGACCGTGCCTGGTGGGGACGGCCCGATGCGCCGGTGGAAGTCTTAGCGTGGATCAACCACGATTGTGGTTGGTGTCGGGTCCGGATGGGACAACTTCGTCCGGACGTGGATGCGGGGCGGACTCGAGTGCTGATCCGGCATGCATCTCTCAAAGACTCGGTGTCGGGAACGGATTGGGCGGTCGCCTACGAAGGCTCCATTCTAGGTAATTCCTCCGACGCCTTCCTGCGAGAAACGCTTTCCAGAGACCCCAAATTGGGCAATCCACCCGATGAGTGGAAGGTTTGGATGGATCGCCTGTCCCCCAAAACTTTGGCGCAAGCACGACAACGCGTGGTGGGCGACCGCGCACTCGCCCGGGAACTTGGAGTGAGTTCGGTTCCCTTCCTCGTCGCCAGGCCCCGCGGGGGAACCTGGCGACGGGAACGGTGATCTCGACTCTTAGTTGAAGAAGCCGATCGTTTTGGCGAGGCGGGCGTCGTCACCGCCACCCAGCTCCTCAAGGTCGCGCAGGGCGATCTCCTTGTTGTTCTTGTCCTCCACCGAGACGCGCAGGCAGAGCGAGCGCAACTCGTTGACAAGGATCTTGAACGACTCGGGAATACCCGGCTCGGCCAACGTTTCGCCTTTGACGATGCTCTCGTAAGCCTTGACGCGTCCCATGACGTCGTCCGACTTGATCGTAAGCAACTCTTGGAGCATGTACGCCGCGCCGTAGGCTTCCAGCGCCCAGACTTCCATTTCGCCGAACCGCTGTCCGCCGAACTGCGCCTTACCGCCCAACGGCTGTTGGGTGACCAGCGAGTACGGTCCGATGGACCGGGCGTGGATCTTTTCGTCGGCAAGGTGCTCTAGCTTCAGAATGTAGATCACGCCGACCGTGATCAGGTTCGGCAAGGTGTCGCCGGTCAGACCATCGCGGACAATGGACTTACAGGAAACCGGGTCGAGTCCGGATCGAGTAAAGACGTTCTCCCGAATCTTCTCCAGGATGGCGTCGATGGTCTCGGCGGACGCGCCCGAGGGCTCACCCTCCGCGTCTTCCAGCACTTCCGGTTCCCAGCTGTCAAACGTGACGTTGAGGAGTTCTTCGGTCGTGCGAACCGGCGGCGCGGCGACGATGCGGGCGATCTTTTCCAGCCGAGGCTCGTCCAGAATCGTCAGTCGCTCGCGGATCGCGGCCAACATCTCGGCCAGGCTCGCGCCGATGACAAAGTCGATCTTCAGGCCCAGTTCTGAGTTGATGTAACCCAGCAAGGACTGCTGGCGCATGTGCTCCGCCAATCGGTCAACTTCGGAGAGGATCTCCTTCTCGGTCGCGCCTTCGAACGCCGGGCAGACGTAGCGGACGCCGAGGTGGCGTCCTACGTACCCGAGGTGCGTTTCCAGGATTTGACCGATGTTCATCCGGCTGGGAACGCCCAGGGGGTTGAGCACGATGTCAACCGGGGTTCCGTCCTGCAAGAAGGGCATGTCTTCCGCCGCGAGAATCTTGGAGATAACTCCCTTATTGCCGTGGCGTCCGGCCATCTTGTCTCCGACCATCAGCTTGCGCTTCTGGGCGATGTAGACCTGGACGGTCATGTTAGTGCCGGCGGGCAATTCGTCACCGGGAATCTGAACCAGGGGCTCTTCGGTGCGATCGCACACCAAGCGCTCGCGCTTCTTCGATTCCTTATAGACGTAGTTGATCGACTGGCTCAGGTACTTGAACCGGCTGAACACCTTCACGTCGATGATGGTGCCCTTTTCGCCGTGCGGCAACTTCAGGCTGACGTCGCGAGTTTCTTCGGCCTTCTTACCAAAGATCGCGATGATAAGCCGCTCTTCGGCGGTCATTTCGCTTTGGCCCTTCGGGGCGACCTTGCCAACCAGAATGTCTTCCGGCCGCACTTCCGCACCTACCCGGATGATGCCGTTCTCGTCCAGATCCTTCAGCGCTTCTTCGCCCACGTTGGGGATGTCGCGCGTGATTTCTTCCGGCCCGAGCTTGGTATCGACCGCTTCAACCTCGTGGCGCTCGATGTGGATGGACGTAAACACGTCGTCCTTGACCACGCGCTCGCTAATCAAGATGGCGTCTTCGTAGTTGTAACCGCCCCACGGCATAAACGCCACCAGGACGTTTTGACCCAGCGCTAAGCGACCCGTATCGGTCGTTGCACCGTCGGCGAGGGGGTCTCCCAACAGCACGTGCTGGCCGGGTGTTACCACCGGCCGATGCGTAAAGCAAGTCGATTTATTCGACTGCACCATGTGCATCAGCGGATAGGTATGAGCCGAACCGTCTTCCTGACGGACCCGAATCGCCAGGGACGTGACCGACTCAACGATGCCGGGCTGTAGCGCAACCACGGCCGCGCCAGAGTCAACGGCGGCGGTGGCCTCGTAACCGGTGCCCACGATCGGCGCATTGGAGCGCAGACACGGAACCGCCTGACGCTGCATGTTCGCGCCCATCAGTGCGCGGTTCGCGTCGTCGTTCTCGAGGAACGGGATGAGCGCGGTGGCCACCGAGATGATTTGTACCGGCGACACATCAACCAGGTCGACCCGTTCTCGCGGGACGATCGGGTAGCTTGCGCCTCCGTTTTCCTTATCACCGCCCGGGCACCGCACTTGCACCATCGGTGAGGTCACGAGTCCGGTTTCGTCGGTCTTAAGGTCGGCGGGAGCAATGCGGTAGAAGAAGTCTTCTTGCGCCGTCAGGTAGACGATCTCTTCGGTGATCCGTCCTTCCACCACGCGCCGGTAGGGCGTCATGATGAAGCCGAACTCATCCACGCGGGCGTGGGTCGTCAGCTGACTGATCAAACCAATGTTGGGGCCTTCTGGCGTTTCAATCGGACAGATTCGACCGTAGTGCGAACGGTGAACGTCGCGAACTTCCAGCTTGGCGCTGGTTCGTTGCAGACCTCCCGGCCCAAGGCTTGAGAGACGACGCTTGTTCGTCAGCTCGCTCAGAGGGTTGGTCTGGTCCATGAAGGTGCTGAGCTGGTTCGAGCTGAAGAAGCTCTTGATGCTCGCACTCACGGGCTTCACCGAAAGGATGATGCCGGGGAGAAGGTTTTCCTGATCCGCGCTGGTCATCCGCTCGCGAGCAACCTTTTCCATGCGGACAAAACCAAGTCGCAATTGGCTCTGGAGGAGCTCACCGACCGATCGAACGCGCTTGTTTCGCAGGTCATCAATGTCGTCCCGCTCCGCGTCCTTGGTCATGTACGGCTCCATTGCCACCAATACGGCAGCGAGGTCATCCGAGGTCAGGTTGCGAACGTCACGGTGGGTCTTCAGCCCAAGCCGACCATTCAAGAATCGGCGGCCGACCTTACCCAAGTCGTAGCGTTTGATATCAAAGAACTGATTGACCATGAGGACGCGCGCCGAGTCTTCGGTCGCGGCCTCCCCTGGTCGAAGTCGCTTGAACAGGTCCAGAATCGCTTCGCGAGTATTGGAGGTCTTGTCGTGCTCGATGGTGGATTCCACCAGCGCGGGCACATCCAACACTTCCAGAGACTCCAGCTCCAACGATTCGATGAGCTTGGCGGTGTCACGATCGATGCGCTGCATCTTGGCGATCACGAGCTTTCCGCCGGCGTCTAGGACGTCGTCCAGCGGCCGCTTGTTCAGCAGGTCGTCCGCGACTGGTTTTTCAAGCGAGCGCTCCGTACCAAAGTGCCAGAGCATCTCATCGTTGGTGGAGAGCGGAGACTCCACCGTCATCTTGATTTGCCGTTCCGCATCGGAGAGGCCGTTCAAAATGCGCTTCGTTAAAATGACGCCCTTATCCAGGATGACTTCACCGGTATCGGGGTCGGCCAACGGATCACTGAGCTTTTTATGCAAGGCTTCGCCAACCGGCATTTCCTGGCGAACACGACCCTTGACCTTGTCACCACTAAAGTAATGAAGGGCCTTGATCAACTCGGTGATCGGAAGCTTTTTCGTCTGGCTGATCTGGGTGTGGACCGCCAGGTTCGAATCCGATTCCACTTCCAGCCAAGGGCCTTCCGTGGGGATGATTCGAGCCGAAACAAGGGCCTGCATGGCGCTGTCCACGCCTTCCTCAAAGTACAGCCCCGGCGAGCGCGAGAGCTGCGAAACGATGACTCGCTCCCGACCATTGATGATGAACGTTCCCTTGTTCGTCATCAATGGGAGATCACCGAGGTAAACCTCAGTCTCGATCACGTCGCGCTCTTTGCCGCCGAATCGAACCGTCGCCTTGATGGACGCTTCGAAGGTCATGTCGCGGTCGCGACATTCCTGGATGTTGTACTTCGGCTCTCCTAGCGTGAAGTCCACAAACTCGATGTAGTTGGTCTGGGTGAAATCCCAAATCGGAGAAAAAGTGCGGAATAACTCCGGAAGGCCCTCTTCGAGAAACCATTTGTAGCTATTCAGTTGTAATTCAATTAGATTGGGGACCTCTAGGACCCGCCCAATCCGCTTTGAGGTCGGCTGGATTACCCTCATTTATGCCTCCGGGGAGATGTTCGCAAACGACCATGGTACCCCAACGGGCTCCCCATTTCTACGGTCGGCGCATGAGTCGGCGACGTTTCCTTGCGCACTACCGCGAGATTACCGCGACGTTGAGCGCACGGAGACGGCCAATTCCTCTGACGACTGGCCCAGAGCCACCGGCCGGGCCATATGGCCCCAGTCATCCAGAGCAATGCTGTGCTGGTTCAACTGATCATGCAAGGCCTGAACCTGGCCTTCGAGGTCTCCAACCCGATCACGCAATGCACCGATTTCGGGACTCTCGCCCTTGTGATCACTTCGGGTGCGGATTATGTTTACGATGGCGTCCCCTACGATCGCCACCAGACCTAGGATCGTGATTCCGCTAATGAAGAAAACGACAATGAGTTGTCCGCCAGATAACATTACCCACCCCCTAACTGCGTCAGTTTTGAGTGCTCGACCACTGGGGGAAGCACGGGACCAGTGGATACGGGATAAAGGGCCATGGCATCCAACCGAGAACTTAGCCGTTCCAGCACGATGGTTTGTTGGTTCAACCGATCCCGGAGGTCTGCAATCTCGTGGCTCAAGTTAGGGCCGACTCCCGAGGTCGCATTCCTTGCCAGTATCTCGGCCATCTGTCGCTGGTGCCGGGTGAGAATTGCCACGATAGGGATTCCAAAGACGAACACGATGCCCGCCAGCGGAATCAAACCTTCAAGAAAATCCATCATGATAAGCTTTCTACTTCAAATATTCCCGTCGTTGCCCGGAATATGTGGAGAAAAGACCCTCACCTATTCAGCCACCGAGATTCAGCCGGGTTTCAATTGGGGGCGGGGTGGTGACGCCGCGCAAAGTGGCCAGGTTGTCGACTTGAATGGCCTGTTCATTAACACGTTCCCGGAGCGCGGCAACCTCCGTGCGTAGGGCATAGATCTCGTGCACGACCTCGGGTTGGGCGCTATTCTGCCGCAGTATCTCCGCCATCTTACGTTGGTGGGTCGTAAGTATGGCCGTGACGGCAATGACCATTGGAACGCCAATGGCAAAGAGCGGGATCAATATCGCGAATTCCATAACTACCTCTCCAAGGACGAATCACCTGCCGGCGAAGGTTGCACGGTCCTAAGAGCTTCCTGAACGGTAAAGGCGCCTTCATAGATCGCGCGCCCCACAATCACAGCCTCGGCGCCGGTGCCCGCCACGGCCACAAGATCCGTCAGGTTAGCGATGCCCCCGCTGGCCACCACGGGCACCGGCACGGCTTGAATCATCGCGCTCAAGGCGGGCAGATTCGGCCCGGTCATGGCCCCATCCGTTGCGATGTCGGTAAAGATGACCCTTCGGGCCCCCATCGCTACCGCTTGGCGGGCCAGGTCTTCCCCGCTGACGTTGTGCGTTTCGGTCCATCCCGCCGCCGCGGCAAAGCCGTTGCGCGTATCGATCCCCGCGACCAAGCCCTCGCCAAACTCGGCGAACAGCGCCGCGCAAGACTCGGGATCACGCGCTAGGACTGACCCAAGCACGGCCCGGGCCACTCCGAGGTCCAGCAACCGCCGCACCGTGGCCGCGTCACGGACCCCGCCGCCGAACTCAACGCGTAACTTCGTTCGCCGAATAATCTCGGCGAGAGCCGCTCCATTGGTGAGGGTTCCGCTTTTCGCCGCGTCAAGGTCCACCACGTGGAGCCACTCGGCCCCGGCAGCCTCAAACTCTTCGGCCACGGCGGCGGGATCGGCACCGTACACCTTCTCCTGGGCGTAGTCTCCCTGGTGCAGACGAACGAACTTGCCGCCCCTTAAGTCGATTGCCGGGATCAAGAACATGCTAAGAAACTCGCTAAGATTCGCAGACCCACGGCCCCGCTTTTTTCCGGATGAAATTGGGTTCCCCACACGGCGCCAGCCTGCACTGCCGCGGCAAACGTGAGCCCATGAGCGCTGGTACCCGCCACATGGTCCGGGTTCTCGCATTCCGTATAAAGGCTATGGACAAAATAGACTTGATCTCCCGATTGCACCGGCGATAGTGGACCATCGGTGCGCACAATTTCCAGAGCGTTCCAGCCCATATGCGGAACTTTGAGGCCAGCCGTCGGCGGAAAGTAGCGTACGCAACCTGGAATAAGGTCTAACCCCGGGCGGAGGCCGAACTCTTCACTCTCCGTAAACAAGAGTTGTTGCCCCAAGCAAATGCCCAAGACGGGCTTCCCTTCTTGCCGGGCGAAGCCCCGAATAGCGTCGCGTAACGGCGCGAGGCGCTCCATGGCCGCCCCAAACGCGCCGACGCCCGGAATGATGAGTCGGGTGGCTCCCCGCAGGTCCGGCTGAATCCGACACTCGTGACCTAAGAACGCGATGGCCTTGGCCACCGAGCCCAGATTCCCCATCCCGTAGTCAAGAATAACGGTCAATCAATGTTTCCTTTACTACTGTTGCCGCGCCGATTGGTCGGCCGCGTCGCATCGTAAAGCGCGCGCCCAAAACCCTTAAAAGTGGCCTCCGCAATGTGATGGTCGTTCTCGCCGGCAATCGCTCGGATGTGCAAGGTGATGCCTGCATGTTGGCTGAGGGCGCGGAAGAACTCCCGGACCGAATCCGTTCCCATCTCACCCAGTTTGGGCCACCGGAAGTTCACGTCATAGTGAAGTTGCCCTCGGCCGCTGATGTCCATCGCGACCAGCACGAGTGCTTCGTCCATCACGCTGTTCACGTCGGCATAGCGCTCAACCGGCACGCCCGTATAGGCGGCGTGGCGGATGGCTTGCCCCAACACGATGCCGACGTCCTCTACGGTGTGGTGATCATCAACCTGCCGATCGCCGTCGGCTTGAACGCCAAGATCTATCTGACCGTGGAAGGCCAGGAGGTCCAACATGTGGTCAAAGAAGCCGATCCCGGTGGAGATATCCCGTCGACTCCCACCGTCCAAATCTAGGACAACCCGCACCCTTGTCTCGGCGGTTTCGCGCTCCATTTCGGCGTAGCGGACGGCGGAAGACTCCTTCGACATGCCGAAGTGTATACCTGCCCTCCGCCTTAATGAACCCGGCCCCTCCCGAAAGAGGGGCCATTGGGCCGTCCGGAGGTGCTGAACGTTGCGGACGCTGGCTTCGCACTCAACTTCGTTCGCTCTAAAAAAGCGTTCCTTAGCCATGTGCGTCTGCGAGGTGAGCTGTCGAGTTCGGGCCAAGAACTACCCTTAGTCCGGCAAGCCGGACCGTTTACCCCATGGTGTGGTTCCCTCGCCACCGGCTTAGCCCGGTGTTCGAATTGTGCGAATCCAGCGCAACCCCTTCATTGTAGTGACGAGAACTTAGATATGCGTGTCTACTTTGCCCCGAAACGAGACGATCCCATACGATTCTTCATCAACTGAACCGCAGGCTTGCATGGCACGCTTCACTCGTCAGTTCTTGGCTTGCCCTCAATCCGGTACCATTGAACCGGAGGATTCCCACCTTTGGCCATTTTTGTTGACAAGCACACGAAAGTCGTCGTCGCCGGCATGACCGGTCGCGAGGGCTCATTTCATACCCAGCAGATGATTCAGTACGGGACCCAAGTGGTCGCCGGCGTAACTCCCGGCAAGGGCGGTCAAACTCACCTTGATGTTCCCATTTTTGACACGATGGAAGAAGCCGTCGCCGCGACCGGAGCAAACGCCGCGCTGATTTTTGTCCCGGCCCCCTTCGCCGCCGACTCGGCGGTTGAGTGCGCGTTGGCAGGAATCCCGTTCGTTAACGTCATCACGGAAGGTATTCCCATCGCGGACGCCATGCGAATGGTCAATTTCTTCCGCAACCAGCGGCATTCGCGATTGTTGGGCGGAAACTGCGCGGGCATCATCACTCCGGACGAGTGCAAGATGGGCATCATGCCCGGTCACATCTTTACGCGGGGCCCCGTGGGATTGGTCAGCCGGAGTGGCACCTTAACTTACGAGGTTGTGTGGGAACTCACTCGCGCGGGTCTGGGGCAAACCACCTGCGTTGGCATTGGCGGAGATCCGCTTCCCGGCACGCGATTTGTGGAAGCACTCCGCGAATTTGAGAAGGATCCCGAGACGAAGGCCGTCGTCATGATCGGCGAGATCGGCGGATCGGACGAAGAGGACGGAGCCGCGTTCATACGCGACCACATGAAGAAGCCGGTCGTCGCCTTCATCAGCGGACGTAGCGCGCCTCCCGGCAAGCGTATGGGCCACGCGGGTGCCATCATTTCGGGAGGTAAAGGAACCCCCGAAGGTAAAGTGTCCGCGCTCCGGGCCGCCGGGGCCGCCGTTGCGGATAAGACGCACGAAGTCCCGGGCCTCGTCAAAGCGGCGCTCCAGCGGGTCGGTGTCACCGTCTAGCCTACGGGATCAGCTCGTTCGAACCCGCAAGGACAAACGCAGGGACAATGGACAACGGTCGCTATTTCGACCACGCGGCGACCACGCCGCTCAATCCCGACGTCCTCGCCGAGATGATGCCGTACTTGCAGGGAGTGGGTAATGCCCATTCCCTGCATTCGTTTGGCCGCCGAGCCGAGCAGGCGGTAGCGCTCGCCCGCGAACGCCTCGCCCACGTGCTCGGGGCCGAGGATCCTGGCGAAATCACCTTCACCTCGGGCGCCACCGAATCCAACGCCTGGGCCTTGAGTAACTTTGCCAGGGTCAAGGCGTCTCCGTTCGAGCACAGTAGCATCGCGGACGCCATCGCGTCCGGCTCGGGGACGTTCCTGAGCAATTCCGGTTATGCACTAGGCCCTTCCGATCCCAGCTGCGACCTCATTGCCGTGATGGCAGTGAGTAACGAAACCGGGGCCATTTTAGACTGTCCGGCGCGCCCACCCCATGCCGCATGGCTCTGCGACCTCACGCAAGCCCTTGGCAAGATCGACTTGGAGGCACCGAAATTTGACATGGCTAGCCTTAGTGCTCACAAGATCGGAGGCCCGCTTGGCGTAGGTGCGCTGTGGAACCGCACGGGGCTCGCCTTGCAGCCCTTGATTTCAGGGGGAGGTCAAGAGCTAGGGCAACGGTCGGGCACGCTCAACGTCCCGGGAATTGTTGGGCTCGGGGCGGCGGCTATCCTGGCCCAAGACAATCTGGAGTCGAGATCGTCTGCCGCCCAACAGGCCCGCGGAATTATTCTGGAAGAGATTGCGTCGCTAGAAGGGTGGCAGTGCCTTGACGCGCCGCGCCAAAGCCCGTTCATCCTGGCGCTGGCTTGGGACGGTCTGGCGGCCCAACCCATCTTGGAGGCACTCGATTCCGAAGGCTTTGCGATCAGTAGCGGAGCGGCGTGTAGTTCTCGAGAAGCGGGACCCAGTCGCACCGCTCGGGCACTCGAATTGCCCCCCAAAAACCGTTCAGGAGTGATTCGGATAAGTTTTTTTGGTAACAACCACGCGGAAACGGCGAATCTGCTCGCAATTGCCCTCGGAAAAGCCATTAAAAGCCTACGTTCTCTTGGAAGAGAGTGAAAAGTTGCAACGTCACCGCAATGCGGTGCGTCTATTATCCTTGGCACAATACGTGCAAAGCAAAACGTCGCTTCTCTCTAATCTCAGTTCAAAACAGTGCGGTTTTGGGTTGACAACCGGAGAATCCCGTGTTACGTTGAAGAGAGACTTCTGAAAAATCTTATTTGTGGGTCGTCTGAAGTGATCATAGCACTCCGGGCGACGTCCCTCTAAGGACTTTTTTCATACGTCAACCGTCAGCGACGTCTCGTTGGAGGATTTGAATTAGTAATGCCAGTTGAAAACGGTATGCAAACGACGGCCCGTCGCGGTAAGCCCATCACGGTGCGTAGCAATAATCGGGGCGCATACGCCGCCGCCGCCGCCCACGCACTTGTGGATGACCTGAGCGTCGAGCCGGTAGATGAGGATCTATTAGATCTTAACGAAGCCGAGGAAGAGGAGGAAACCGTTGAGGCCCCTCCGCACCACGATGACAGCGAAGAGCTGGAAATGTGGATGCGGCAAACCCGACGCGCCCACCTTTTAACGCCGGCGCAGGAAGAGGATTTGGCCAAGCGGGTGCAAGCTCGCGACCTGGCGGAAGCTGGGAAGAGTAAGGAACTCGCCAAGTTGCTGAACCGCGAAGATGACTTTGTGCCGGACGAGATCAAGTTGATCATCAAATCGGGCATTGACGCCAAGCAGCACCTGATCGAGTCGAACTTGCGCTTGGTGGTCTCCATCGCCAAGAAATACAACGCCCGGGGCATTCCGCTGGCCGACTTGATTCAGGAAGGCAACTTGGGCCTGATTCGCGCGGTTGAAAAATTCGACTGGCGCAAGGGCTTCCGGTTCAGCACCTATGCCACTTGGTGGATCCGACGGGCCATCGCGCGCGCCATCATCAACCAGGGTCGCACGATTCGCATTCCCGTCTACGTCGCCGAACTGATCAACAAGGTCATGAAGACGGCGAACCGCCTGCAACAGGATCTGCACCGCGAGCCGACGCCGGAAGAGGTCGCCCGCGAGGTGGACATGTCGCCCGACCGCGTGCAAGAGATGATGCGCGTGGCGGTTGAGCCGCTTTCGCTCGAAACGCCCGTGGGCGAGAAGGACAATAGTTCGATCGGAGACTTTATCCCGTCGAACAACATGCCTACTCCCGGAGACGTGACTTGGTCGCTGATCCGCCGCGAAGAGATTGACGGAATTCTCGGGCGCCTCACCAGCCGCGAGCGCGACGTGGTTCGGCTACGGTTTGGCCTGGATGACGGGCGGTCGCGAACCCTCGAAGAGGTGGGATCCGCCCTCAACGTCACCCGCGAACGGGTCCGGCAAATCGAGCTAAGGGCGATGAAGAAACTTCGCCATATCGGCCAGGAGCTTTCTTCGCAGGGCTTCACCATCACGCCCAGCCCGAACTAACCGCACCCAATCCGTCGGCCGTCTTGGCCCCGAAATACTCCTCTTTTTAGGTATGTTTCGGGGCTTGGTCGTGTCAGACGGGTCGCCGTGCGCGCCTTATTGACTACTTATCCAGGAAACAGTTGCCGAGAATGGCCTATGGAACCTATCGCATATTGCGAGCGTTGGCGCATTCTATGAAAATTACCTTAAAGGTCGCACTGCTGGCGGCGACGGTTGTCGTCGCCACCGCTGGGGTTCTGGCGGTGACATCAGCCCTATCGGGGGCTCAGCTCGCAAAATCTTCTGAGGTCCTCACTCAAGAGGAAGTGAACCGGGGTTTACGGTCGCAACTTCGCGGCATAACCCAAGTGCTGGAGACGCAGAGTGAGTCACTGAAAGCCAGCGTGAACACCTCGTTGAATGTTGCCGAAGCTCTGGTCAAACGCAACGGCGGGATTCAAGCCGACTCCTCTCGCCGGGTAACGTGGCAAGTCGTAAACCAATTTACTAAGGAATCGCGATCGGTCTTGCTTCCCGCTTTCAACGTTGGCGCCCGATGGCTGGGTCAAGTCAAGAGTCCAAACACGCCGGTCAGTATCGTCGATGAAGCCGATAAGCTCGTTCACGCCCGGTTCACCATCTTTCAGCGGATGCCCGACGGGGCCATGTTGCGCGTTGCCACGAACGTTCTCACTCGCGACGGACGCACCCGTGGCGTTGGCACCTACATTCCTGAGATCGGGGCGGACGGAAAAGCCAATCCGGTCATTGCCGCAATCCGCGATGGAAAAACCTATCAGGGCGTTGCCTTTGTAGTGGACCAATGGTGCGTCACGGAATACCGACCGATCAGGAGCGCATCTGGCACCCTTATCGGCATGATCTTCGCCGGCCTGCCCCAGCAAAGCGTGGCGTCACTCCGGGCGTCCGTCACCCAAGCGAAAATCGGGAATGACGGCTACGTCTACATCTTTGGCGGAAAGGGCGATAAGAAGGGCAAATACCTAATTCCGCCGAAGACCGCCAACGACTTCGATGACGTCTCAAATCTCGTTGACGTGAACAATCGAGCGGTTTTGCCCGACATCATTGACGAAGCACTTAAGCTTGATGCCAACAAAGTCGGACTCAAGACCTATCAATGGAAGACGCCCGCCGGCGTCGAAACTCGATGGCTTCGCTACACCTACTTTGAACCGTGGGACTGGATTGTCGTCGCCGATGTGCACGCCGAAGACTTTCTCGGTTCTATGCGAGCCATTTCCGCAATTCAGCACCGCGCTTCCCTTAACCTCGCTATTATCGGGTTCTTTGCGGCGAGTCTGGCGATCGGCATCGGTTGGTTCTGGGCCGGACGCATGATGGCGCCTGCGGGCAGGGTAGCAGAGGCGGCCCAAAGGGTCGCCACAGGAGATTTCGACTTTGACCTGTCCATCAAATCGAACGACGAGTTTGGCACGATTGCCGAATCGTTCCGGGCTATGCAGACATACCTCGCCGAGAAAGGTACCGCCCTCACCGCCGTAGCGGGGGGCGACCTCTCCGTCCAAGTCCGCGTGATGGGCCCTCAAGACGCTTTTGGCCAGGCGTTTTCCAACACGCTCCGTCAACTCCGCGACGCTCTGCTTCGGATCACAGCCTCGGGTCGAACGGTCTACGGTGCTAGCCAATCGCTCACCGAACTCACCCGCGGGCTCTCGGAGGAGAACTCGGTCCTGACAACGGCAACAAAGGAAATGCAACTCACCTCTGAAGCAACCGCAACGGCCAGCCAAGAGATTGCCGTCGTTGGCGAGGGCCTCAATCGCAACGCTAACCTGGCCCTTGAGAGTCTAAGGGTGCTTGACCAGTCTCTGAATCAAGTTGCCGAGGGCAATCAGGCCCAACGCGAGGCCCGCGAGGAAGCCACCCGTTTGGCGTCAGACGGCGCCGAAGCCCTCCGATCAACCACCGATGCGATGACGAGAATCCAGGGCCAGGTAGACGAGTCCGCCATTACGGTGCGGGAACTTGGCGAGCAACAAGTCAAGATCGGCAGCATCGTTCACACGATAAGCGAAATCGCCGAACAAACCAATCTCTTGGCGCTGAATGCCGCCATCGAAGCCGCCCGGGCGGGAGACATGGGACGAGGCTTCGCCGTAGTCGCGGATGAAGTCCGCAAACTCGCCGAGCGCAGTGCCCGAGCCACTGAGGAAATCGGCGTTCTGATTGAAAATGTCAGGACGAACGTCAATGCCGCGGTGAGTTCCATGGATGCAAGCGCTCGCGAAGTTGGGGCCGGAACCAGTGCCAACGAAGCAGCGCAAGCCGCACTTCGTCGACTCTTTGGGGCGATCGAATCCGTCACGGAAGCGTCCGAGCAGAACGAAGTATTTCTGAAGCAAGTGGCCGATCGCGCGCAGATCGTGGCCTCCAGTATCGACCAACTTGCCGCTGGTATCCAAACTTCCGCCGCGGGAGCTCAGGAACTCTCGGCGAGCAGCGAAACCCTCTCGGCCACGACAATGGACGTCAGCCGGAGCATCCAGAAGCAGAGCCAGGACGTCACCTACGTCGATCAAACGGCCCAATCCCTTCAGAAAACGGCCGCCGAGTTGGATCAAATCGTCGGTCAGTTCCAGCTTGGTGATGGTCCTGGCCAAGTCCAAACCCCACGACAACGGGCGGCCTAGCCAGAAAAGTGCTTCTCCAGAACAACCTCCCAGGCCGAGGCAAACGACCGGAGATCAATGGGGGTCGGCACCACCGGTGCCGACCCCAAAAAGCATTGGGCGGGATCAACTTCCGGCATTTGGATGGGCAAGGAGACTTGCAGCAGCGCGCTGGTCCGACCGACCCGAAGGGCGCAGCCCCCCACTTTCTTTCCGGTCGCCCGATGCACCACGTCGTTGGCCGAGATCGCGGCGAAACAGTCTTGGCTTTGCCGGGCGTTACCGCTTCCCTGCCGTCGTAACTCCTCGCCCAGCACGGCCTCCACACCGACCGCATTCAGCGCTTCGACCAATGGGGCGATCACACGTCGGTACACGGTCCGGACAGCTCGTTCCAACTGATCAACGGATTCTCCCGCCTGCGCCAATGCAAGCAAACTTACCGCTAGTCCCAAAGTAAGGTCGTGCCCGTGCAACACGGCGCGCCCACCGGTGGGCCGTCGCACGGACGGCAACGGACAATCAGGGCGAAGATCACGCGCCGCCTCTTGGAATGCCCCCAACGTGATCCACGGCGTCATCCAGCCGTACACACGGGCGGCAAACGGCACTTCCGGCGACAAGCGATCCAGTAGCGCCGCGTCGCGGCCCATGTTGGTTGGGCCGTCGTGCTCACCATCCCACAGTTTCGGGTTGAGAGAACTCATACACCGTAGCCGTGGGGATGCGTGCGGTGCCAGCGCCAAGCGTGCTCGGTGAGCGTCGCCAAAGCGGGGTACTGCGGCACCCAACCCCAGTCGGCCCGGATGCGGTCACTGGCGGCAATTAGGCGCGCCGGGTCGCCTACCCGCCGGGGTGCGTCTGCGTACGGGACGGTGAGTCCCGACACGGCCTGCACCGTGTCGATGACCTCTCGTACGGAAAAGCCCGCGCCGTTGCCCAAGTTATAGCGTCGCGAGTCACCACCCGCTCGGAGGTGCTCAATCGCCAGGCGATGGGCCTCGGCCAAGTCCAAAATGTGGACATAGTCCCGTATGCAAGTGCCGTCTGGCGTGTCGTAATCGGTGCCAAACACGCTGAGGGGCGGCACCTCGCCCATCGCCGCCAGGATGGCGCGGGGCAACAGATGCGACTCGGGATGGTGGTCCTCGCCAATCGTGCCGTCGGGCGCGGCGCCGGCGGCATTAAAGTAGCGCAGGCAAACGCTTCGGAATCCGTAGGCGGCATCGCAAGCGTCCAAGTACCGTTCGACCGCAAGCTTCGTGTCGCCGTACGGACTTCGCGGCCCGACCGGGTGCAGCTCGTCGATCGGGACGTAGTGGGGTTCCCCAAATATCGCGGCGGTTGAGCTAAATATTAGGCGCTGGATCTGGCGGGCGCGCATGGCTTCGACCAGGTTCATGACGCCCGTAACATTATTGGTCCAGAATTCGGCGGGCTGACGCACCGATTCACCGACTTCGATGTAGGCCGCAAAGTGGAGCACGGTATCGATCGGATAGGCATCGAGTACGGCGGCGATTTCGGCCGGATTGCGGATGTCGCCCACTACCAACGGGCTCTCGCCAATCGCGGCGCGGTGACCCCGTTCCAGGTTATCAAGCACCACGTGATCTAAGTCCGCCTCTCGCAGACACCGGCACATATGGGAACCGATGTATCCCGCCCCACCCACGACCAATAGCATAGTCAGAGGCTACCATTTAGACCAGAAAGCCCGCGCCTGACTCTGCCGCACGCGGTATCCTTTGAGGGTATCGGGCGAGTGGCGGAATTGGTAGACGCCCTGGATTTAGGTTCCAGTGTCCACAAGACGTGAGGGTTCGAGTCCCTCCTTGCCCACCATTTCTACTGAGTGCGTTTGCTCGGTATCATGGCGTCTACAGTGCCTGTTTTCGTCACCTGGACGGTCGCGAGGGGTACTCTGGTTCGCCATGGCGTCCTCACCGAAGCCTTTGACAGAGACGGCCGACGCTCCTCGCCCGACGGGGGCGAACTCGCCCATTCCGCCCATCACTCGAAGCCAGGATCCGTTCCGCTGGGAGGGTGTGGATGTCCATCCCTACAAAGAAACCGGCGATCATTTTCGGTCCATCTCCCGCCAAACGCTGTTTCCCGGCGCTTACGATTTACCCGTTGAACTTAGGTACTTCGAGATTCAGGACGGCGGACACAGCACACTGGAGCGGCATCAGCACGCGCACCTCGTGATGGTGGTGCAAGGCCACGGGCAGGTGCTCTTGCGCGATGCCGTCGCCGAGTTCGGCCCCCAAGACGTCGTCCACATCGGTCCGATGACTTGGCACCAGTTCCGGGCTAACCGGGGCGAGACGGTAGGTTTCCTCTGCGTCGTCAATCAAGACCGGGACCGCCCCCAGCGCCCGACGGACGACGACCTGACCATGCTCCGCACCTCACCGGCCGTCGAAGAGTTCATTCGAGCCTAAACCCATGCCGGAACCCCGCACGTTTGGCTTCGAAACCCGTATGCTCCACGCGGGGCATATCCCCGACCCCTTCGTGGGCGCTCGGGCCGTACCAATCTATCAAACCACCAGCTACGTTTTTGGGAGTGCCGACGAAGCCGCCCACCTCTTTGAGTTGAAGCAGTACGGCAATATCTACAGCCGAATCAGCAATCCCACCACGGCGGTTTTTGAGGAGCGGATGGCTTCGTTGGAGGGCGGAACCGGGGCGGTTGCCTTGGCGAGCGGGATGGCCGCCGAATTCGCAACCTTCATGACACTGATGTCGCCTGGCGACCATATCGTGGCCTCCAGCCAGCTGTATGGCGGCACCCTCACCCTCCTGGCGCACACGCTGAAGAAGCTCTCCATCGAGGTTTCTTTCGTCAACCCGGACCGCATCGAGGACTGGGAAGCGGCGATTACCCCGAAAACTCGGGCCTTGTTTATTGAGGTGATCGGCAACCCCTCCGGCGCCATCGCCGACCTAGAAGCCCTCGGCAACCTCGCCCAATCCAAGCGGATCCCGCTGGTGGTGGATGCCACGTTCGCCACCCCGTACCTCTGTCGCCCCATTGAGTGGGGCGCGACCCTCGTCATCCATTCCGCCACCAAGTTTATCGGTGGGCACGGCACCAGCATTGGGGGCGTTGTCGTGGATTCCGGCGACTTTGATTTCTCGCGCTTCCCCGCCATCGCCAACCCGTCGCCCAGCTACCACGGACTGCGGTTTTTCGATACGTTCGGGCACTACGGGTTCTTGATGAAGCTACGGACGGAAACCCTGCGCGACACCGGAGCGTGCATCTCGCCCACGAACGCTTTCATGTTGATCCAAGGGCTCGAAACCCTCTCGCTTCGCATGGAACGGCACGTGGCCAATGCGCTGGCCGTTGCCAAGTTCCTTGCCGCGCACCCCCGCGTACGTCGGGTTCACTACGCGGGCTTGCCCGGCCATCCCCACTACGCCCGGGCCCAGAAGTACCTCCCGCGCGGGGCCGGCGCCGTGTTCGCGTTCGAGATCGATCCGGGCGAAATTGACGGCCGCGATGCCGGCCGCACATTCATCGAATCGCTCCAAATCTTTTCGCACCTCGCCAACGTCGGCGATGCTAAATCACTGGTGATTCACCCCGCCACCACCACCCACCAGCAACTCTCTGACGAGGAGTTGGTGGCCGGGGGAATCACCCCCGCGACCGTACGCCTCTCCGTGGGGCTCGAAACTCAGGACGACCTCTTATGGGACTTGGATCAAGCACTGTCTGCGATATCCGGCTGAACACCTCGCTCACACCCGAGGAGCGCGGCCGCTTCCAGGATGGGATCGTGATTCGCCGGATCCTTGCCGAGGCCCGCACGATCGCGATTGTCGGGATGTCCGGGGAATCTACCAAGGCCAGCAACATGGTCGGCGCTTACATGCAAGATGAGGGCTACCGGGTGATTCCGGTCAATCCGCGCGGAGGGGTGATCCTGGGCGAAACGGTCTATCCCGACCTCCTTGCAATCCCCATTCTGGTGGACATCGTGGTGGCCTTTCGGCCAGCCGGAGAGGTTCCCGCAATGACGGAAGGTGCGTTGGCAATTGAAGCGAAAGCCCTGTGGATGCAGCTCAGGATTATTGATCTTGCCAGTGCCGCCCGGGCGCAAGAAGCCGGCTTGGCCGTGGTGGTGGACCGTTGCATCAAAATGGAGCACGGTCGCTACTCTGGCGCGTTGCATTGGGCGGGAATGAACACTGAAGTGATCACCGCCCGTCGGCAACTTAAGCGGCCTGGTTAGTTTCAGAGGTGTACCGCGTAGGTTGCCGCTCAATCCACTTCATCAGCTCTGCCTCTGGCATCGGCCGGGCGAATAGGTAGCCCTGTCCGAACTGGCAACCGAGCGCGCTGGCCTGGGCGAACTGGTCTTCAGTTTCAATTCCCTCGGCCACCACTTTCAGCTTCAGCACCCGGCAAAGCGTTGCCAGCGCCCGGAGAATCGCCGTCGGCTGGAGGTGCATCCCGACCTCCGCGATAAACGACCGGTCGATCTTGACCGTGTTGACGGGGAGCGCCGACAGCGTTCCCATCGACGAGTAGCCGGTGCCAAAGTCATCGATCGCCAACTCAATCCCCATCGCCCGAAGCGCGTTCAGCTTTATCGTCGTCGTTTCCAGGTTTGTCATTACCGCGCTTTCCGTAATCTCTAGCGTGACGAAAGACGGGTTTAGTTTCGTCTTTCGGAGGACGCGACGCACATCGCGCAGGAAGGTCGGACGGGCAATCTGGTGCCCCGAGACATTGACGGCGATCCGCAGATCGGCCATTTCGGGATTCTCGTGCCATTTCTTGAGCCGGAGGCACGACTGCTCCAGCACCCAAAGACCGATTGGCGAGATCAGGCCAATCTCCTCGGCCAAGGGGATGAACTCCAAGGGCGAAACCAGCCCACGGGTTGGATGCCGCCAACGTAGTAGCACCTCAACATCGTGGATTCGCTGGGTCGTCATGTCGACGATCGGCTGGAAATGAAGCTCAAACTCACGACGTTGCCAGCTCTCACGCAATGAGGCCTCGAGTTCCAACCGAGTCTGCGCCGCCTCGGTCATCCACGGCTCAAACGCCCGCCAGTTCGACTTACCGTTGTGCTTGGCGTAGTACATCGCCGTATCGGCGTTTTGAATCATGGTCTCCACGGATTGCCCCTCGCCCGTTAACGCCACGCCCACGCTCACCGTGGCCGAGAGACTTTGCCCGTGAAGCTGGAACGGAATCTCCATTGCCTTCACCAACCGCTCGGCGATCACTCCTGCCGACTTTAAGTCAACTGGCGGGGCGAGTATCACCGCAAACTCGTCGCCACCCAGTCGCGAGACAATGTCGCCATTCCGGAATGCGCCCACCATGCGGTTCGCCACCTCCTTCAGTAGTTGATCACCGGCCTCGTGGCCAAGGCTGTCATTCACGTACTTAAAGTTGTCGAGGTCGAGGAAGAGGACCGCAACCTGGCTTTCGAGCTCCGCTTCGGGGGTTAGGGTCGAATTGAGGATCTCAAGGAACTGTCGCCGGTTGATCAGGTGCGTCAACGGGTCACGCGTCGCGAGGTCGTTAAGGCGTATGTTCAGTTTGAGGAGCTGGTTCGTGTGCGCCTTCAGCGCTTTCTCGTCGGCCACGCGTTGCGAAATGTCCTGGACAATCGTCCATGCCATTGTCGTTCCTTCCGAATCCGAAATAACTTGACTACTCATCAAAACCGGATACGGCAATCCGTCAGCGCGCTGGCACTCAAACTCGGTCGGATCCATCCGACCGACTTCGCGCAGTTGCTCAAACGCAAAGTGCGCGACCGATCGCGCCGCATCCGTAAACAAGTCGAACACCAAGCGCCCCGCTAGGGTCCCCGATGCCTGGTTCATCTGCTCAAGGAGCGTCGCGTTCACGTCCTCAATCCGCATGGTCTCCAGGTTTGTGAAGACGATTCCAACCGGGGCCAGTTCAAAGAGACTTCGGAACCGCTGCTCGTTAGAACGAAGGGCTTGCTCCATTCGTAGCCGGTCGGTAATTTCGCGCCAAACGACATGCATGACCGACTCACCTTGGATGGTCAAGCTGGTCAGCATCACTTCAACCGGGAACAGGCTCCCGTCCAACCGAGAGTGCAGCCATTCGAACCGATGCGAACCCTCTCGAACGGCGATTTCGACCATGCGCTCCGATAGCTCCGCAGAGTTGCTTCCATCGAGCTGTCGGCCCGGCGAAAGGTCGGCCGGCATCAGCGTCAGCAAGTCGTTCAGATTCTCGCATCGAAGGGCGGTGACGGCAGCCGAATTGGCATCGATGAATCGGCCCTCACGCATGATCAAAACGGGGTCGGCGGAACCTTCGAATAGGTGCCGCAGCGTGCGCTCGCTGTCTCGCAACGACGATTCCGCGAACCTACGCGCGGTGATGTCCGAAAAGGTGCCCATCAGTCGTCGAGGACTTCCATCCGCTTGGCGTTCATCCACCGATCCACGCAGGTGAACCCAGAACCAGTCCGTTTCGGAATGTCGCAACCGGAGTTCGCAATCAAGGATATGAGAAAGACCCGCGATATGCTCAGCACACTTTTGCTCAAGCATCGGACGGTCATCCGGATGGATCAGATAAGACCAAACATCAATTCCCTTTTCGAGATCCCAACCCTGCTCAATGGGAAGTCGGCCCGTCCAACGCTGGTCGACGCGCCACTCGCCACTTGCCAAATCCCAGATCCAAATGCCGGCGTCGGTGCCACGGATCACGTTCTCAAGCCGTCGGCGTTCTTCCGCCACCTCGCGAATCCGATGTTGTTCTTCCGTGATGTCGCGGAACACTAAGACTGCGCCCACCACTTCCCCAGTGGTCATGTGAATCGGCGCGCTCCTATCGGCGATCGGTCGATGGCTTCCATCTCGGTGAAGCAATACGACGCCTTCTGTCAGATCAACCACCGAATTGGTGGCTAATGCCACGCGAATTGGGTTTGTCACTGGGCGGCCCGACAGTTCGTCGTGGATAGCGACAACTTCTTCCACCGGTTTCCCGCGCGCATTTCCAACGGTCCATCCGGTGATTTCCTCGGCCACACGGTTGATATCGGTCACGATTCCCTGCGCATCGGTGCAGACGACGGCATCGCCGATGGACCGCAACGTAGCCGCCAACCGGCCCTCACTCTCGCGGAGCGTTCCCGTCCGTTCTTCAACAAGCGCTTCTTGCTCATCACGCGCTTTAGCCAACTTGCGACGGAGGTCGGTTTCGGCTTCTGAATACATCTGCATTTGCTCCGCTAAGTTGACGGCATTCACCACCATCGCAAAGAGCACCAAGATCAGGCATCCCAGGATCTGGGTCATCTGGAAATGGAAATCATCCGTAAGCCGTGCGGAGCGCGCCACGAGGGCTTCCGAAACCTGGTTCAACGCCTGGGTATAAAGCTCCTTCTGCTTAGCATATGCAGAATTCGACAGCGTGGCCGTGGCCGCCCGACCGTTGCCCGCTAGCCTCTGGGCGCGGGATTGGCCCTCCATCTTGACAAGCTCGTTGTTCGCCGCACTCGTCTTGGCTAGGAAAAGTTGATAGAGCGTCGAGTCTAGCGCTTGAGCTTCGCGTAAGCCGGCGCCCAGCCGCCGAACATTCAAATCGTATCGAATATACCAATCGCGGTCGGCGGTGACTGCTCCCATCCGGGCCGACATCGTCAGCACTTCATCCAGCCGCCGCATCTCTCCACTCAGCACCTGGAGTCGCAGATCAACCGCGCGACTGTGGCGAAAACCGCCGGCGATGCCGAGGAGGTGGTTGCCGGACCAAGCCACTAACATTAGCGAGATCAAAAGGGCCAATGCCGCCAACGAGGCCCGACGGTTCGACGACTGGTTCTTCGCCAACGCTTCGTGAGATGAGCTCTGATCGACCTGTCGCAACATAAAATTGGACCGGGATACGATCGAGAGCAACGCCCAGAGTCCGAATCCGAGGGTGACCGCGAACACCCCTCCCCCGAGCATGTGGATGAGGATCGTACTATTCCAGTTCTCGTGACGAAGTTCAAAATCAAGCTGTCCAACGAGCTTCTGACTATTCTCAAACAATGGCAACCGAATGGTCATCCAACCCGTCCCCCAGCCTTGATCGGGTCCAAGGATCAAAGGCGACCGTCTGAGCACATTCTGACCAAATTGCACGCCTACCTTGTCCCGTTGAATCAGGACCACCGAGCCCGAATTTCTGAGCACACGCAGCGAGACGTTTCGGACTAGGCTTGAGTTCTCATGGAGCTGAGCAATGGACTCTTGGATTCGTAGGATTATCTCGGCTTGGCGTTGTGTGTTCCCCTGAGGTGCTTCCGTCAGATCAGCCACATTGATCGCCGTACTAAGCCGACGGGCTTCCTGCAAGCTTTCTGCCTTGAGGCTATCGCGCTCTACAACGCCCATGCCAATCACGCCGCAGACGGCAAAGCCGACGACGATAAGGATCAGCAAGCGAAGGTCATTAAGCCCCCGTCGGAGTTTTACTCTCGGGATCCGGAGCCGCGATGGGAGGTCTTGGGGCTTTTGACGTTTCTGGACCGGCATACAGCTACTCTGTTCTGGACACACGGAAGCTGACCGATCGCCAAAGGTAATCGATCGCTCCGCCCCCTTCGTTCTTTTATCGGCACCCCTGTCACGATTTTTCTGCTCTTTTTGATTCCATTGTTAAGGGCACATCCCAAATCTTCCTTTCCGAAGCCCCCGCAACCCTTGACGAGCTAGGTTCGGAATACGTATTCTAGTCTCAAGATGCGACTTCGACGTCTCGCTGCCCTCATTTTTGCGCTGGTCGCGCCGTTGTGCGGCCTCGCCCAGCCCAGTTGGGTTCGAGACGGGAATCCCGCCTTCCTTGACGACGCCGATCGCGTCACGGTCTGGTTGGCCTCTCCGGCCCGACTTGCCGACCTCAAATCAGCGTTTAAGCTTGAAGTTAACGGTCGCACGTGGACCATTCGGACGGTCTTGCCCCGTCAACGCGCGCGGCCCGCGATCGCTCCCGAGGACCTGATCGTCGCGGGCACCCTGCAGCGCGCTTTGGGCGCAGAAGAGTGGGACCCCGCCGGGATCCGCACCCGAATGACCCGGCAACCCGATGGCACCTTCGAACTGGTGGTGCCGTTGCCGGTCGGCCGGTGGGAGTACAAGATCGCGAAAGGCGGTAACTGGGGCGAGAACTGGGGCCGAGACTTTATCCCCGCCGGAGACAACATCGTTCTGGTGATCCCGACCATCGAAACGCTGGTTCGGATCGTCGTGGACCAAGAGCGAAAGACGGTTCATGACTCGATCAACCAGCCAGATCTCATCACGCCTCCAAGCCAACTCCCCCTCAACCTCCCTTCAACCAACGCGACGGCCGATCAGCTCGATTCCGTCAGCCTCGTTCTGGACCGTCCGATTGAGCCCAGCCAGTTTAGCCAACCCATCCGCGTCCGCCAGGGCAACGGCCCTTGGCGTACTGTCGTGGTGCGAGGCGCGCTGGATGATCCTCGACTCCTCGTCACTTCCACTCACCTCGGCGCAACCTGGTCCGCCAAGCGCACAACTTTTCGGGTTTGGAGTCCGGTCAGCCAAACCGTAGCGATTAGGCTTTTTAAGTCTGACTCCGCGCCTGCCTTTAGGACCGTTCCGATGCAACGGAACGCTCAGGGGCTCTGGACGGCGACCATTGCCGGAAACTGGCACGGCACCTTTTATCAATACGATTTATCCAGTTACGGGCGGCGTCGCACGGCCGCTGACATCTACTCGGTGGCGGCGTCGGCCGACTCAACCCGCTCCATGGTGGTGGACTTGAGCAAGGCGAACCCCACGGGCTGGCCGGCCCGCCGACCCTTCCACGGCAAACCCACCGACGCTATCCTTTACGAAGCGCACGTGCGTGACCTCACCGTCGATCCCTCCAGTGGCGTTCGGACAGAGTGGCGGGGTAAGTACCTTGGCCTCACGCAAACCGGCACCCGTGTCCCCGGCACCACTTTTGCCACCGGACTGGACTACCTGCGCGGCCTAGGCATCACTCACCTTCACCTCTTACCGTGGCAAAATTTCAACCCGGGCAACAGCCAAACCTATAACTGGGGGTACGAGACAACTCTCTTTAACGTGCCGGAAGAGCAGTACTCCACCCGCCGCCGCGATCCCCTCGCCACGATTCGAGAGGCGAAAACTATGATCGCCGCCCTCCAACGGGCGGGCATCGGGGCCGTGCTCGACGTCGTCTACAACCACTCCGTGCCCAGCGAAGGTTCCGGCAGTGCGTTTTGGGAGACGGTGCCCTACTATTGGTTCCGCACGAACGACCGGGGCGAGGTCTTGAACGAGTCCGGCGTGGGTAATGCCCTGCACGACGAACGACCCATGGTCCGTAAATACATTCGTGACAGCCTAGTCTTTTGGACACGTGAATACCGCATGGATGGTTTCCGGTTCGACCTGCTCGGGATGTTTACGCCCGACACGGTGCGCGACATAACCCGAGCCGTGCGCCGGGAGTTCCCCGCCGCTATCCTCTACGGTGAGCCTTGGACCGGCGGCGGGCCGACCCGCTTCCCCACTGGGGCCCAACGCGGCACCGGCATGGCCATCTTCAACGATCGGTTTAGGGGGGCTTTTCGTGGCGACCTCGACGGAACGAGTCCAGGGTTTACCACCGGCGGCGGTGACTTGGCGGCCGTCAAGCGTGCCGTCGTGGGCTCCGTTGAGTTCAATGCCCTGATTCGAGACTTCGCGGCGGCTCCGGGCGAGACCGTCAACTACATTTCGGCCCACGATAACTTGACCCTCCGCGACCGTATCGCCCGCAGCCTGACGGATCCGCTTGAGCAGGCCAGGGCCCTCAACCTCTGCCAAGCGGCGATCCTTCTCTCACAAGGGATTCCCTTCATCGAAGGCGGGACGCAACTGGGTCGGACCAAGGGCGGAAACCGGAACAGCTACAACGCGGGGGATGCCGCCAATCGTTACGACTGGTCGCGAGCCATGCAGTTCCGGGCAAGTCACGACTACCTGACCGGCCTCATTGCACTCCGGCGTCGCCATCCCGCGCTGCGCCTCGTTACCACCACCGCCATTCAACGGGCGGTTCAGTTCGTTCCCTCCCGCCCGGAATCACCCGATACGGTAGCGTGGACCATCAACGGCAAGACCGTGGGGGATGAGTGGGGCCAGCTTCTCATCGTGCTTCACGGCTCGCGCCAGGCGGCGGCCTTACCCCTGCCTCCCGGCCAGTGGAACGTTGCGGTTGATGACCGGTCGAGCACGGTTCGCAATCGAACCGCGACCGGGAAGCTCCCCTTGGCCCCCCTTTCGGCCTACGTGTTGTGGCGAAAGTAACCCCGAGTTAGCTCAGGTTGGCTCGGGTGCCGCCCGGGCCAACCGTGACCTCAATCCGGCTGCCTTCGTGAAGGTGTTCGGCCGGAATCACTTGACCGGGATGGACTTCCCCGTCGACGCGGATCTCCGTGACCCCCGCCATCACCCTGCCCTCTTGACGCACCGTGATGTGGATCCACCGCCCCCGGAACCGTCGCTCCATGCTGAATCCGGACCAATCGGGCGGGAGGCACGGGTCAATCGCCAGTCCATCCCACACGGGGCGGATGCCCAAAATCCCTTGGGTCGCTGCATAGCAGGCCCACGAGGCCGTGCCCGACAGCCACGGTAGCCGCGATGTGCCGAAGCGCGGCGACTCGGGACCGTGGGTGCTTTGGCAATGCACGTACGGTTCCACCTGACGCACCTCGCCTCGGTCGTTTTGGGCGGCGGGGAGGAACGCCCGGTAATAGCGGTGTGCCCGGTCGCCCCGGCCCAGTCGGCACTCGGCCAGGACCGCCCAGCTCTGCGTGTGCGAGAAGATGCCGCCGTTCTCTTTGGTCCCCGGGTTAAACAGGACCGCCCGCATCACGTCCACCGGCACCGTGCGCCACGCGGGGGCGCACAGGGCTACCCCGAATTCGCTGGCCAAGTGCTCATTCACCGCGTCCATTGCCAGGTGCTGCTGATCCGCCGTTCCGGCCCCCGCCAGCACGGCCCACACCTGAGTGTTCAGGTACACCCGGCCCTCATTTGCGGTCGCCGTACCGTAGACCGTGCCGTCCTCGCCAATCGCCCACCGGAACCAGGCCCCATCCCAGGCAGATTCGTCCAGCGCACGGTCCACCTCAACCAGTTGCGACCAGGCCCAAGCCGCTTCATCACTTTCACCGCGCCGAGTGGCCCATTGTGCGTAGCGTCCGAGACCCCGGCGGAGTTGCTGCGTCACCATCACGCTTTCGCCGTGATAGCCCAGCTTCAGGCAATCGTTCCAGTCGGCCTCCAGGCCGCAGGCCAGCCCGTGAGCCCCACGTCGCTCCAGATTAAACTCCAGCGCGCGGCGAAGGTGACCAAACACGGTAGCAGACCCAGTGTCCGCGAAGGGCAACTCCCGGTCCAAGAACGCCGTGTCACCGGTCTCGCCCAGGTAGGCCTCAACCGCGTCAAACAGCCATTGGGTGTCATCCGAGCGTAGGCGTTCGGCGGGGGTTTCGGGTTCGTGGCCGGGTCGGTGGGCGTACGGACGCACCACGGGCATCGCTCCGCCATGGGCCAACTGCCCGGTCAGCATCAACGCCAACCGCTCACCCACCTCGTCTGGGATCGACGCCGCCGCCCCCACCAAGTCCTGCACCGTATCACGGTATCCGTAACCGTCTCGGTCGGCGTTATAGATCAGGCTAGCTGAACGCGACCAGGCAAAGGTTATGAGGCTGTTGTACGGGTTCCAGACGTTGACCATGTGATCAAAATCAGGGTCTGGCGTCATCACGCGCACGCCATCAATCCGCTGATGCCAATGCTCGCGCACCGCGTTCAAGGCATTCTCCACGTCCGCCGACGTCGGGAGCGCGGCGATGGCTTGGCGACCGTGGGTCTCGCGGTGTCCTACGCCCAACCGGACCACAAACTCGGTGCTCTCGCCGGGCGCCAACGACATGGCCAGGCGGGCCGAGCCCGCCGCATTATCGCCATATGCCACGCTGCCGGAGCACCGGCCGTTCCTCACGGCCACTGGATCGTGGTAGCCACCGTCCAAGCCAAGGAACGCATCCCGGTCCGCATCGGTATCCGCAATGGGCAGGCCGTCTACCCGCATCCACGCAAAGCGCCCTTGGTCATTGTTCGTAAAGTCGTCCGGCGTTTCTCCAAGGTTCGCGTTGATGCGGACCTGCAGTCCATCATCGTTCCAATCGGCTTGGGTGATGTACTGGATGTACTGGATGTTCAGTAAGTCCTGGGCGATGGACCAATTCGAGGTGAACTCGCAAAACGTGAACGCAGAGAGCGTGCGCGGACGGTCCGAGCGGTTCATTACGCGCACGCGCCAAATCTCATAGTGCTGGCCCAGCGGAACGAAGTACGTCACTTCCGAGGCGATCCCGTCAACCTCGGCACTTACCACCGTGTAGCCCAGGCCATGCCGCGCCTCAAACTTGATTTCGTCTACCGGCACCGGCATCGGCATCCACGTGGCCGACCACGCCCGGCCCGATTCTTCGTCGCGCAAGTAGATCAGTCGGCCCGGCTGATCCAAGGGCACCGAGTTCGTGCGAAGCCGGAGAAATCGGCCCACGCCGCTGCTGCGATAGAAGCTATAGCCCCCACCGTGGTGGGTGACAATCGCCCCGTAGACGGTATCACCCAGGTAGTTGCTCCAGGGGCGCGGGGTGTCGGGACGCTCAATGATGTACTCGCGGGCTTCGTCGTCGAATCGGCCGTACTGCATGATTGAGAATCCATTCGCCCTGCGGGACTCTACTTCCTGCCTTAGGCTCGCGAGACGCCCACAGCATCGCCCGACACGTGGGCCTCCATTGCCACCGCCGCGTGGGTTGGGGCAGGTGAGGATGCGCTCCGGTAGGGCACCACGGTGGTCACGCCGGGTTCTTGCATCGTCACGCCAAACCATACCGGCGCGGCCTCAATGGTCGTGGGATTGTGGGTGATCAAGACAAACTGCGTCGCTCCCATGAACTCCCGGAGGAGACTCAAGAACCGCTCCACGTTGCGACCGTCCAACGGAGCGTCCACCTCGTCCAGCACCACCAGCGGACTCGGCTTCACCCTAAGCAGGGCAAACAAGAAGGCGCAAGCCGCCATCGCACGTTCACCGCCACTAAGGAGCCCGAGCGGTTGCCGCCGCTTGCCCGGCACCACCACTTCGATCTCCACCCCGCTACCCAACAAGTCCTGCTCGTCGGTGAGGCTGAGGCGACCTTCCCCGCCGCCGAACATCCGCTGCAGGGTGTCGGCAAAAGCCACTTGCACTAGGTCAAACGTGGTCCGGAACCGGTCGCGCGTTAGCCGATCCAACTCGCGCACCGCCGACTCAATATCGGCCCGACCCGCGCGGAGGTCGTCGCGCTGACTGGTGAGTTCTTCTTGCCGGACGAACAGCCGGTCGTAGGCCTCAATCGCCCCTAAGTTCACGTCGCCCATCGCCCGCAGTTCGCGTCGCCATCGGGCCACGAGAGTCTGCGCGTCGTCCGGGACTTCGATTCCCTCGGCCATTTCCCTCGCCGCCTCCTCAGTCAGGTTGTACTCCTCCAGAAGGCGCTGAGCGGCGGAGGCGCGACGGGCATCGGCTCGGGCGCGATCGAGTTCGGCCTGGTGGGCCAAATCCGCGCACGCCTGGGCTGACCGCTGGGCTTCCTTAGCTTGTTCGGCTAACCGGAAACTGGCTTCCAGCAACTCACGTCGCCGCCCGGCGGCTTCCTCAATCTTCTCGCCAAAGGTCTCGAACCTCGCTTTCGCGGTCGTGCGGTCGCTCTCAGCGGCCTGAATTGCCGCTTCCGCCTTCGCCCGCTCTCCGTCCAAATTTTCCAGCCGATGGGCGCGTTGTGTCTCGGCCTGGGTGGCCCCGTGGAGTCTCCGCTCGGCCTCCGCCCGGCGTTGCTGGGCGGCGCCACGCCGCTGGCGCAGTTCTTTAAGTCGAAGCACCGCTTGCTCGGAATCCGCCTGGTGCTGAACTTGCTCGCGTAGGCACGCATCGCGGGCCGCCTCGCAGGTGGCGACGTCAATCACCTCGGGGAGCGGCACGTCGGCGGCGAGGATCCCTTCCCGCTCATGCTTCAGCCTGCGGGCCGAGCGTTCCATGTCGTCCACCTCGTGCCGAATACGCGCCGCGAACGAACGGGCTTCGTCGCGCTCTCGGCGAAGCTCCTGGGCGGAGGTCTGCTTGGTGCTGAGTTCCTCGCGAACGCGCCGATCGCCCGCGTGCAAGGCGTCAATCTCGGCCTGCTTCCGCTCGCCTTCGCGTTGCCGCTGGGCGATATCTACTTCTAAAGCCTCCAACTCAGCCCGGCGCTGAAGCAAGCCGGCGGGTTGACGAGACGTGCGACCGCCACTGACCGCGCCGCCGCTGTGCACGACTTCACCGTCCAGGGTCACCAGGCGCGACCACCCGCTAGTTCGCCCGATGCGCAGAGCGTCATCCAGCGTTTCCAGCACGAGGGTCCGGCCTAGGAGGGCTTCCGCGACCGGACGATGTTGGGCATCGCACCGCACGAGCTCCGAAGCAACTCCCACCATGCCCCGCTCGTTAGCCCACTGACGGGCGTTAAGCCCGCCACTGCTCCGCACCAGCGTGAGGGGCTGGAAAGTTGCTCGGCCAAGTCGCCGATCTTTTAGTAAGGCGATAGCAAGTTTGGCATCCCGCTCATGCGGGACGATCAAGTCGTGTTGCGCGCCACCCAGGGCGGTCTCGATGGCGAGGGCATGCTCTAGGTCAGCATCAAAGGCCGTCGCCACCGGCATGTAGACATCCTCAAGCTCTCGCTGCTCCACCAACGTCAGCACCGCGCGAGCCCCCTGCGCCAGCCCTTCGTGGGTTTCAAGGGTGGCTTCTAAACCACGCTTCTGCCCCTCACGCGCGGCGACGTCGGCGAGGATCTTGCGCAGCGCGCCGCCCAGTAATGTCTCTTGGGCGGATGCCTGGCGAATTCGGTTCTCGAGGTCGGTGATTTCCGTGCCGACGGCCGTAAGGCGCGCGTCTTCGTCCGTGACCGCCGCATCCGCTTCGACCATCGCGTTCTGCGTGTCGCGTTGGGTAGCGCTGATTCCGGCAAGTTCTCGGTCGATCAGGTGCCGCCGCTCGGCTCGGGACTTCGCCTCTTGCTCCATCCGGGCCCGGCGGGTCGCCACTTCCCGGGCCTGCGTTAGGGCAAGCTCGGTCGCGCGGAGGTTTTCGCGGTAGCGTTCAGCCTCGGCGGGATCCTGCCCTTGGGCCTCTGCGGCATGCAACGCCTCGTCTTCGGTCCGCTCTTCATCCCGTAGCCGCGCGACGTCCGCCTCGGCCTCGGCGATGCGTTGCCCCGTTTGCTCGCCCTCGGCTTGAAGGTTCAACTCCAGGTCATCCAGGTTCACCCGGCGTTGCTGGGCCAATAGCAGCGCGGCGTCGGCGCGTTCCGCGATGCTCAAAGCCTGCTGCTGTAGTTCGCGAACGGCGTCGAGCTCCCGTTCAACCTCCGAGACGGCCTCTCCGGTCACGCGCATCTCAGCTTCTAAGGCCTCGGCGCGGTCGGTCTCGTCGCCGCTTCGCCGAAGAATTTCCTGAATCCGACCTTCGAGCTCTCCAAGTTCGCGCCAGGCCACGGTGACCTCTCGGATCATCAGGCCGGACTCCACTTCGCGGAGACTCGCCAGCACGCTCTTGTAGCGCTTCGCCACCTCGGCCTCCCGCATCAGCGGCCCAATCTGGCCCTCGATTTCGCGAATGAGGTCCTCGACCCGCGAGAGATGGGTTTCTGACTGATCGAGCCGACGCAACGACTCCGTCCGCCGCTGTCGGTAGCGCTGTACTCCCGCGGCTTCATCAATCCAGGCCCGCCGATCCTCGGCCGATGCTGCTAGGGCTTGGTCAATCTCCTTCTGCCCGACGATCGCGTAGCCACTCCGCCCGAGACCGCTATCGGCCAGCAGGTCATACACGTCGCGCTGCCGGCATGGTTCGCGGTTGATGCGGTATTCGCTGTCGCCCGCGCGGGTAAGGCGTCGGGTTATCGTGACCTCGGGCGTGTCGATGGCGAGGCCGCCGTCTTCGTTCTCGAAGTGAAGCGTGACCTCCGCGTAACCCAACCCTTTCCGGCGGGCGCTTCCGCTAAAGATCACGTCCTGGCTGGTTGGGGCCCGCAGGTGCCGCGCGTTGGGCTCCCCCAGCCCCCACAAAATCGCGTCAACAATGTTCGACTTGCCGCACCCATTTGGGCCCACCACCGCGATCAGGTCGCCATCAAAGTCCAGTTCGGTCTTGTCGGCAAAGGTTTTGAACCCAAAGATGCGTACGCGTCGGAGCCTCAAGCCGCTCCCTCCCAGCGTCGCGACCGGGCCCAAACCAGATTGACGGGTACGGCGCGCATCATGAAGAAGACGAACTGCGAACGGGCATTGGACGAGGGAGGGTGAAGATTTCTCCGTTCGCCAGGTCGATATAATCCCCGCCCCCGAGGCGACCCACGGGACGCAACCGGTCCGGATGGATGGCTCCATCCTGCAGCAAATCCTCGCGGACGTGAAGCCGGACGATTTCCCCGATCACGTAATTGGTGGCGAAGGGTCCGGTGCCGTGGCGGATGACTTGGAACGTGCGGCATTCCAGTTGAACCGGACTCTCGGCCACTCGCGCGGGCCTTACCACGTGGGAATCAAGGGGCGTAAACCCCGTGGCTGGCCACTCTGAGACGTCGGACGGATAATCAAACCCAGCCTCATTCATCCCGGGAACCATCGACCGTACGACGATATTCGCCACGAACTCGCCGGATTCTTCGGCGTTGCGCAGCGAGTCCTTATCGCGGCCTTGGCTCCCCCCCGTTGGGCAGTACATCAGGCTCGGTGGCCTAATTCCTCCCACCATAAAGAAGCTGAATGGGGCAAGGTTGGCCACTCCCGCCATCGAAACGGTGCTAATGAAACCAATCGGACGGGGCTGAACGGCCGCCACGAGGACGTCATACAGCGCTCCCGGAGAGAACTCATCCGGGGCGCGAGAAACGAAGTCGGCGACCACGTCCTATTATGAACCGGATCGTCCCACCGGTTGACCAAATCAGTCTGGTCCCGGTGGCTTTGCCGGGCCAATCGCCTCCTCCATTATCGATTTGCTTCACGAGCCTTTTGAGCAAGAAATCCGGTTTGACCAGAGCCCATAAAGGCGGCCACTCCGGTTGGAGGGCCGCCTTCATTGGGATTGTGCCGGACGGGTTAGTTAACTTGGACGAGTTCGTAGGCTTCGACAATGTCGCCTTCCAAGAAGGCTTCCCAGCCGTCGAACTGGACGCCACAGTCCTGGCCTGCGATCATCTCACGCGAGTCTTGCTTCACGTTCTTCAACGAGGCAACCTTGCCTTCCCACACCAAGTCGCGTCCGCGGCGGACGCGTACGTTGCTGTTGCGGTTGATCTTGCCATCGGTGACGTGCGAACCTGCGACCTTGCCCGATCGGGACAGATCGAACACCATCCGAATCTCAACGGAGCCTTGGTAGACCTCTTCGTACTTCGGTGCGAGCATGCCCTTCACGGCCGCTTCGATATCCTCGATCAGCTCGTAAATAATGTTGTAGCAGCGGATTTCAACGTGAGTCTTCTCCGCTTCCTTCTTCGCCGCGTTATCGGGTCGGACATTGAAGCCTACTACGATCGCGTCGGAGGCGCTGGCCAGCAGAATATCCGACTCGGTGACCTGGCCCACGGCGGAGTAGATAATCTTCACTTCGACCTCGTCGTTGTGAATTTTCTCTAGCATGCCGCGCACCGCTTCCACCGAACCGTGCACGTCGGCCTTGACGATCAGGTTCAGGTCCTTCGTCTCGCCATCTGCCAGTCGCTTCCGCAGGTCGCGCAGGGTCACCCGTTTTCGAGTGGGCGCCAACGCAGAAATACGTCGCTTTTGGCTTCGCTCTTCCGAGATTCCCCGGGCGGTTCGCTCGTCGCTATACCGCTCGGCGTGATCGCCCGAACTCGGTACGTCCGCCAGCCCGAGTAGCTCGACCGGCATCGAGGGCCCAGCTTCAGCCATTCGCTCGCCCCGGTAGTCGGTCATCGCCCGGACCTTGCCCCAGGTGTCTCCGACCAAGACGATGTCACCGGCTTTGAGCGTGCCCTCTTGGACCAAGAGCGTCGCAACCGGGCCACGTCCCTTGTCGATCTTCGATTCAATGACAACGCCCTTCAGGTCGCCCTTGGGGTCGGCGGTGAGTTGCATCACTTCCGCCTGCAGGAGGATCATCTCCAGCAGCGAGGCCACGCCTTCGCCGGTTTGCGCGGAGACATTGCAGGTGATCGTTTGGCCACCGAACGCCTCCGGAACCACGTCGTGCTCGGTCAACTGAGAGAGCACCTTCTCCGGGTTCGCGGCCGGCTTGTCAATCTTGTTGACGGCGACGATCATCGGCACTTTGGCGTTCTTCACGTGGCCAATCGCCTCAATCGTTTGCGGCATGATGCCGTCGTCGGCGGCGACCACCAACACCGCGATGTCGGTGCATTGGGCACCACGGGCCCGCATGGCCGTAAAGGCCGCGTGTCCCGGGGTATCCAAGAACGTGATGACGCCTTCGGGTAACTGAACCTGGTACGCGCCAATGTGCTGGGTGATGCCCCCGTGCTCCTTGGCGGCCACGTTGGCCTTTCGGATGTAGTCGAGCAAGGAAGTCTTTCCGTGGTCGACGTGCCCAAGAATGGTGACGACCGGCGGACGAGTTCGAACGCCCGTTGCCTTTGGCGCGTTCACCAAGGCCACGGCGGCCTTCGCCTTCGCCTTCGACGTAGGATCGGTCCAGCGCAACGCAAACCCGAACTGTTCGACGAGCTGGGCCGCCACGTCCTCCTTTAACGAGGTCGTGAGGGTCGCCATGACCTTCATCTTGGTCATCAGGGTCTTTTGGATTTCGGCCGGAGAGACGCCCAGTGCGCGAGCGACATCGCGGGGGGTTGCCCCGGGCTGCAGCGCGATGACCTTGTCTTTCGGCAGTTCCTTAATGGAGTCCCGAACGAGGTCTAGGACGTCACCTTCGGCTTCCAGGGATTCGGAATCATGCTCCACACCCAGGTCGTCAAGGACACCCACTACCTGGCCTGGCACCAGCCCATGCTCCTTTGAAAGCTCAGCGATTGCAACCCGCATAATATTGTTCTTCTTTACCTCAGTCGTACGATTAGATCGTTTTGAATTGCGGTGACGACGTTGGGCGGCACCGCGATGCGCCAAGCCCGGCCGATCCGTCCACGCTGGTCGATGGCCGACACGCACTCAGCGGTCGGACAAACCCATGCACTCCGGCCCTGACCATGCCGGGGATCAAAAGTGTAGTGTTCGCCTATGCGCCGAATACGCAAAAGCGAACCCGCCGGGGCCCGCTTCCGGCAGACAACGCAACTTCTCGTGGGCAAGTGCCCACTCTGGGCTACTCCGCCTTCGATCGTTGCCGGTCCTCCGCGGCCTGCGAATCGCTCTTGATGTCGATCCCCCAACCGGTCAGTCGTGCGGCTAAGCGGACGTTTTGCCCACTCTTGCCAATCGCAAGTGACTGCTGAGAATCCGGCACGATGACGGTCGCCTTGTGCTCATTCTCGTCCACGACAATAGAGTTGACCTTCGCCGGGCTCAGGGCGTTGACGATGAAAACCTTGGGGTCCTCGCTGAAGGGGACAATGTCGATCTTCTCGTCATTGAGCTCCTCCACGACGGCCTGAACGCGGGCGCCACGCAAACCCACGCAGGCACCGACGGCATCAATTCGCTCGTCGTTGCTCATCACCGCGATCTTGCTCCGCTGTCCCGGCTCGCGGGCCACGCTCATGATCTCGATAATGCCGTCCCGAATCTCAGGAACCTCCAGTTCAAAGAGCTTTCGAACGAGGTTCGGATGGGTACGGCTTACGATCACGCGCGGACCTCCCCGGCGCTGCTCTTCAACTTTGTAGACAAAGACGCGTATTGAGCTGTTGGGCACGTAGCGCTCGCCCCTCACTTGCTCGCGCGGGGGCAATTCGGCTTCCACGTGGTTCACGTTGATGAACACGCTTTGCTCTTCCTTGCGCAGCACCGTCCCCGAAACCACGTCGTGGAGCTTCTCGGCAAAGGTCTCCTGGATGCGCCGGTGCTCGGCTTCGCGAAGCTTCTGCGTAAGAACTTGCTTAAAGGTCATCGCGGCGATGCGACCAAACCGGTTCGGATCCACTTCCACGTCCAAGAAATCGCCGATTTCGATCTCGGGTAAACGCTTGCGCGCTTCCACCAGACCGATCTGGAACGAAGGCTCCATGACCTCGCCGACGACTTCCTTTTGCAAGAGCGCCGTCCAGCCTTTAGTCGGGTCAAGCTTGACGGATACGTCGCCCGTCGCACCGACGTACTTCTTGTAGCTGACCGCTAAAGCTTCTTCCAGCTCACGAATCAGCTCATCAACGGGAATATCCCGTTCCTGGGCAATTTGGTTGAGTTGCTGAAAGATATCCATGGCTTCCCGATTCGACCTTCGCTTAGCAAAAAGGGCGGCTGTCGCCACCCCTTCTGCAAAGCGGTTTGTAAAGGTAGGATAGCACATTAGGCATCCCGGGATGCCGGGACTCAACGATGACCACCGTTTGGATTGATGGGCTAGAGTGTTATAGCTTCCATGGCGTTCCCGATGCCGAACAGACCATCGGACACAGATACCGCTGCGATCTGGGGATCGAGCTCTCGGACTGCCCGGCCCGCCAAACTGACGACATCGCCGACACCGTTAGTTACGCCGAGGCCGCGCGCTTGGCGATCGAGATTCTCCAGGGGCCATCCCGTCGTACCATCGAATTCTTGGCCCACGCCATTGCTTCGGCCGTGCTTGAGCTTTCGCCACGCGTGTCCAGCGTCACCGTTCGCTTAGGCAAGCCGCTACCCCCAGCACCTTTAATTGTCCAGGCGATGGGCGTGACCACCACGGTGCAACGCGCGACCGAGTCCGACTAAGTTGCCGGAATCGGGCGAACTGGAACCGGGACGTCCAAGTGCGGCTGTAATGTTCCCAGTACACCTTCGTCCTCGCGACGCCGGCGTCGCAATTGGAGGGCGTCCTGGGCCGCCGAGAGGTGCCACAGCGCCGTCGCATTCTCCTCGCATTGTAACTCGCGACCCTGGAAATCCAGCAACTTATGGATGAGCGACTCAATAACGTCCTCCACGCTGCAACCGTTCACCCCGACCTCCGCCGGGTTCCCGTGCTGGAACACCACGTGAAGGAACTCGCGATCTACCCGCGAGTCCGAACCGTCGAGGTGACGCCAGGCTTCCATGTTTTCGCTCATTCCCTTAGAGACGCCGTCAATGGGATTCGTTATGCGATTTGGCCGCGAAACTTGTTTGCTTGAGGCGGCGTTCCGTTACCGAGTGGGCGTTCGCTAAGTACCGGACGCTACCGGCCAATTGCTCGCGCCCGAACCGCATCCAGTCAGGTTCGGACCGCCCGCGCTCACAGCGCCGTTCAATCGCCTCATCCAAACGCACCAGGCGCTCAGTGGCGGTCTGAAGCTCTCGCGTCAGCGCCTGAGACTGGGCGCACAACGGTTCGCCGGAACTGCGGATTCCCCGCACCCGAGCGACGACGCGCTGGGCATAGGTGACCGATGAATCAGAAATGGTGGGAGGCATTTGGGTGAGCGGCAAGGCGCGGAATTCCTGGTATCAGAACGTCCACCTGTCGCACTTACTGGTTTAGACCCAGATCGTGGCTCCCGGTTCATGGCCCCCGCCAAAGGTCCGGGGTCCGGCCCGATTATGGGCGAGAAGTGCGCTACTGAAGCGCAGAATCGCCCCGCTCGCCTGTCCGAATCCGCACCGCATCGATCACCGGGCAGATGAAGATCTTGCCGTCGCCGATTTCGCCCGTGCCGGCAACCTCAATGATCGCCGCAATCGCCGCATCCAGGTCCTCGTCCACGACCACAACCTCCAATTTCATCTTGGGAATCAGGTTGAGGGCATAGGTACTGCCACGGTACTTGTCCGTCTGGCCAAATTGCCTTCCGTAACCACGCACGGGTTCAACGGTAAGACCGGCAACCCCGGCATCTTCAAGTGCTTGCTTCACGGCTTCCAGCTTGTTAACGCGCACAAAGGCTTCGATTCGTTTCATAGTCCTAGCACCTCCACGGTGATGCGGTCATTCGTGAAAACGCAGATCTCGCTGGCGATGCGAAGCGATTCCCGGGCGATCGCTTCCGAGCCAAGGCTCGTGTTGGCCAGCAGCGCTCGGGCCGCGGCCAGCGCGTATGGCCCGCCCGAGCCAATCCCGGCGACCCCGTCGTCCGGCTCAATCACGTTGCCGTCGCCACTCAGCACGAGTATCCCGTCTCCGTCGGCGGCGAGGATGACGGCGTTCAGTTGGCGGAGAATCTTGTCCGTGCGCCAATCCTTAGCAAATTCGATGGCCGCTCGGCGCAAGCTACCGCCGAAGGCTTCGAGCTTGACTTCAAGTCGATCGGTTAAGGCTTGGGCGTCTGCCACGCTCCCGGCAAAGCCCGCAATTACTCGGCCGTTCGCCAATCGGCGCACCTTTTTGGCCCCATGTTTGAGGATCGTCGCCTCTCCCATGGTCACCTGACCATCGGACGCAACCGCCACAACGCCGTCCCGATGGACCCCTACGACCGTCGTTGAGCGTATCATGCCGGGTAGTTTACACATTGAGCCATGGATCGGCGCCCGGATAGTTCATCAGCCTCCCTATCTCACCTCCACAACGCATGGAGTTTGGCGGCCTCGGTCGTGGTAGTCGCGGGGATTGCCGTCGCCTGGATCTGGCCCCCGTTAAGATTGATCGGATTCTTTGTTAGCCTCCTGGGTACCGCAGCGGGTTGGGCCAATACTAGGCGGCTTCACGGGGAGCTCCTCGCGTCCCAATTGGAAGCCACCCAGCACCAGCGCCGGTCTGAGTTAATTGAGGTCCAGCGCCATCGCCAACGGCAACTGGTGGACTCCCTCTCAGACGGCCTGGACGTCGCGATTTTGCTCTGCGACCGTCGGGGTTTGGTGGAATACGCCAACCGCCGGGCGATTGAGATCTTCCGATTTGAGTCTCCCATCGGTCGCACTCTCCTCGCGGTGACCCTCTCTCACGAACTGGAGGAGCTCATTGGCCGAGCCGTAGCTTTGGGTACTCCGCAATCCGCCGAAATCGTGTTCCGATACCCCGAAGAGCGCATTGGGCAGGCTAAGGCATGGGTGCAACCGGAGGTGGACGAAAGGGTGTTTTTGTCCATCTACGACGTCACCAACCTGCGTCGGCTGGAGCGGGTGCGCCGAGACTTCGTGGCGAACGTTTCGCACGAGCTGAGAACCCCAATGACGTCCATCCGCGCGATGGCCGAGACCCTGCACGACGAGGAACCCGCGAAGGATCCATTGTTCGACCGCTTTCTCCGGCGGATTATCGCGGAAGTCGACCGCCTCACTCTGATTTCAGATGACCTCTTAACCTTGGGTCGGGCAGAATCCACCCCGGTCAATAAGCAACCAGTATGGTTCGATCAGATCATCAATTCGGTGATCTCGCAACTCAAGACCAAGTCAGATGATCGTGAGTTGGCCCTAGAATTCATCTCGCTTGGCCCTATCCTCGTGCAGGCTGATCCCTACCAACTCACCCAGGTTCTCATGAACCTGATCGACAACGCGCTCAACTACACCAACGAGGGCGGGGTGACCCTAACCCTCGTTCAGGATGCAGCCGGCACGCGCCTGGACGTGCGCGACACCGGCATCGGTATCGCCCAGGAGCATCAGCCCCGCATCTTCGAGCGGTTCTATCGGGTGGACAAAGGGCGGTCTCGCCAGAGTGGCGGAACCGGCTTGGGCCTCGCCATCGTTCGCCACATCTTGGAGGCGCACGGCGGAAACATTAGGCTGGAGAGCGCCCTCAACAAGGGCTCAACCTTTACGGTTTGGCTACCGGACCTGCCCAGTCTCCCGGAAGACGATCTCGCAGAGTTCTAGTCCCGAGGGCGGTGGAGTCCAGCACCCGCGCCGTCCACGGGCTCAGGTTCCCCATCCGATCCACGGTAGCCACGGCAAACGCCCGCAAAGCGAGGCCGCTATTTTTCAGCGGAACCGTCACTGAACTTGTGGTCTGCGGCGAGTAATACTGGAAGTTCCAGCTGGTACCCATGAGCGTGGCCAGCACGATGCGTCGGGCGGGCTCACTTCCTTGCTCGGTCCAACTAATCGTGTGGAGAGCCGGGGAGCGATTCAACCCGTAGGTCACGAGCGGGCTGAGCGGGGGCAAGTTGTCCAGCCACGGCGAGTTCGGTACCAGCGCGGGCGTTGAATACTGGTTGTTCGCCAACGTGGTCCGCAAGCCACTTGAGTCGTTCTTGAATCCCTTCGCCGAAAAGTGGACGTTACCCCCCGCGCCGGGTGTCGCCCGGGTTACGTCAATCTGGTCCTGGATTTCCGAAACCGGCCACGTCCCGCTGATGATCTGACTGGTGAAGTTTGACGGCCAGACGTGCCGCTGGTAAGGGTTCTGGACCGGGTCTACCCACCACGAGAGCAACCGCCCGTAGTTCTGGCCGGTCGACGTCGTCTTCCAATACAGCTGCGGGGTGAGGTAATCCACCCACCCCATCTGAAGCCATTTGCGCGAGTCGGCGTAAAGCGATTCGTAGGCGTTCAGCCCGGTAATGCCGGACGGGAAGCCCGGCTTCCATATCCCAAACGGCCCGATTCCGTACTTGACCCAGGGCTTGGCGGCCTTGACCGCGTTGTACGTATCCCGCACAAAGTCATCCACGTTCTTGCGTCGCCAATCGCCCAAGCTTAATCCACCGCCGTAGAGCGCGTATTGGGTCGAGTCTGGAAACGCCACATTTGTCACCGGGTACGGATAGAAATAGTCGTCAAACACCACGCCGTCTAGGTCGTAGCGGTTCACGACGTCCATGATGACTTGCCGGGTGTAGACTGGCGTTTCGGGATGCCCGGGGTTCAGCCAGCTGTAAGTGTCGTAGGGCACGACGATATGGGGTTTGGTATCCCGAACGTGCTTACCGTTGGTCACGGCGGTCTTATTCACCAGCGCTCGGTATGGGTTAAACCAGGCATGAACTTCAATGCCCCGCCGGTGTCCCTCGGTAATCCAGAACTCTAGAGGATCATAGAGCGGATTAGGCGCCGTTCCCATCGAGTTAGTGAGGTAAGGCGACCAAGGCTCAAGGGTCGACGGGTACAGCGCGTCGCACTGGGGCCGCACCTGCACGAATACCGCGTTCATGCGCGCGGTTTCCATCGCATTCAAAATCGCAATGACCTCACTCCGCTGGGCGGTGGGCGTCAGGGTTCTTGACGTCGGCCAATCGATGTTCGACACCGTGGCGATCCACGCCGCCCGGAACTCTCGCGGTACCGGCGGAATGGAAAGCCCCGCCCCCATGAAAATGCTGCCAAGGTCGCCCTGTGCCGGTGCCGCAAGGGCCCCTGCGAGCGCGAGCGCCCCCAACACGGCCCGTACCGGTTTCCTGTGACCGCAGTTAAAAAACATGGGGGCTTTCGTTACGTACGTTACTGAGGTGGGATTAGCGTTCCGGCACTGAGGTTCCCGGTTCGATCCACGACAAAGATATAGATAGAGTCTAGACCGGATCGGTTCATTTCATTTCCGTGCACCAACAAAACTGGATCATTTACTGAAACCACGGAGAGGATTTGCCCATTCCGGGCCATCAGCACAAACTTTCCGTCCGGCGCGATCCCTGCTACCCGAACTCCTATCCCATTACCCATCGGAATAATCTCACCGATAGTGGGTGCGGCGGGCACTTTACGATCCAGCCATGGCGAAGCCGGCACTAGGGCCGGCACAGCATACAAGTTCGCGGTCAGCAGTTCGTTGAGCTCTTTGGCATTTTCAGTGAACACCCGGAAGCTGAAATGCACGTGTCCCGACACGCCCGCCTGACTGCGGGTGGCCTCGATTTGGTTGACCACTTCGCCCCGATTCCAGTTGGCGTTTTGTCGGGCAATTTGGCTGGTGAACATGCCGGGCCACAGGTGGCGGTTCTTCTTGTTCTCGGTGGCCCAGTACTCGATCAGCGTTGTAAAGCTCTGCTTGGTCTGCGCGATCGGCCAGTAGCACTGCGGCGTAAAGTAGTCGCACCAGCCCTCGTTAAACCACTTGATGGCGTCAGCGTAGAGCTGGGTGTACTGATCAAACCCCTCGATGCTGGGCGGGTTACCCGGTCGGCCAATTCCAAAGGGACTGATGCCAAACTTCACCCAACGCTTCTCGCGCTTGATACCGTCGTAGAGCCGATGAATGAAACCGTTGACCTGCTCGCGCCGCCAATCGTCGCGCGCCAGCTTGCCCCCCTTGGCCAAGTAGGCGTCGTAGAGACCCTGGTCCGGAAACTCAAGCTTGTTCCCCTGCGGATCCTTGTCCGGGTAGGGATAGAAGTAGTCATCCACGTGCACGCCGTCAACGTCGTAGCGTTTCACCACGTCTAGCACCACGTCCAGGCTGTGCTGCTGAACGTAGGGGTCGGCCGGGTCCATCCACTGGAATCGCCCGTACTGGTGGACCGAGTCTGGGTGAGTCTGGCTAATGTGCGACGCTGATGGAGTTCCCTTGGCGGCCGGGTGCCACGAACGATACGGGTTAAACCACGCGTGGATCTCAATCCCTCGCCGATGGCCTTCCTCGACCATAAACGCCAAGGGATCCCAAAGCGGCGACGGAGGGCGGCCCTGCTGGCCGGTGAGGTACTCGCTCCAAGGCTCCTTGTCGCTGGCGTACAGCGCGTCGGCGGTAGGGCGCACTTGAAAGACTAAGGCATTCAGCCGGAGCTCTGCGGCCCGGTTCAAAATGCCGGTTAGCTCGGCGCGCTGCTGTTCCGTCGTCAGGTCTCGCCGGGTGGGCCAATCGATGTTGTCAACCGTGGCTATCCAGGCTCCCCGAAACTCCCGAGGTAGCTCCATGGTCATCGGGGCGACGCTCAGCGCCGCCAGGGTTGTCATTAACCCAAACATGAGTCAAAAGTTACCCGCATTTCCGCCAACTCAGTCAGTACTCGGTACGATACGAGGCAATGAGCCAATCCCTTTCGATTGAGGCCTTCCAATTCCGCATCCAAGGCTTGGCCGTTCCGGTAGGCCTCGTGATCGATGACCTCACGCTCGGGGGGACATCCGCGAACATCGAGACCGATCCGTTCGGCATCACGTTGCAACAAGAGGGCACGATGACCGCGCTCATCTCGGAGTCGGCTCTCGCCGCATTTCTCCGCACAAAAATGTCGATGGTGAGTGATTTGCGCGTAACTTTGGCCGAGGATCGCTTGACCATTGAAGCCACCATTCGGTTGATTGTCGAGCTCAGCGGCACCGCCGTGGCGCAACTAGTGATCGACGACGGGCAGCGAATCCTGGTTGTGCTGGAATCCGTGGAACCAGCCCCCCTCAAGAGTCTCCTCGAATCCCAAATTGCGGGGTTCAACCCTGTGTTCGACGCGCAGGACCTTCCGTTCCATGTGCGCTTAACTAGCCTCGCTATTGCCGACGGAAGAATAGTATTAGAGGGACTTGCCCGGCCCTAATACCGGGTGCTACACTGGCGCCAGCCTGCCCAAGGCAGGCTGGAGGCTTTCGCCATGAGTTGGATAAAATTTGCCGCCCTCACGATGGTTGGACTGGCGTTACTCGGTCACGGTCCGGCATCCGCCCAGGACTCCCTCGAATCGCTCTTCACCCCTTCTCGTCCGGCCTCAATGTCGCCGGCGGACCTGCCCGACGACTACAAGGCCTACGAGATCCGATTGGTAGGAGCCTCAAATGGCATGGACATGAGCTTCATGTGGATGGGCATGGCGATGGGTGGAGGGAGCAACCGCGACGAGGCGGACCGGGTGACCTTTGGCCTCCTGCAACTGGGCGACATCTACTGGACAAAGGGCGAAAGCGTCGGTGACGGCACGGATAAGCTGCTCGTTACGTACAAACTGGACCTCTCCGTGTTGGACCTGGTGGCAACCAACGGCAAACCGCCGATGAACCTCCAACTGAGGCAGGTGCTGATTCGCTCAAGCGCCATTGGGTCATTCGGCCCATTCCCCAGGGCAACCAAGGAGTCGATGCTGAAGCTGATCAATGCCGCACAAGCCCTGAATTTGACGCCAACGGCGACGGATTCCCCAGCGGCTACGGCTAGTCATTCGTCGGAGCCTACCAGCCCGGAACCGCCCGAGTTCGAGGCCCGTGATGCGAGTATCGCGGCCAATACCCTCAACAACATCAAGCAAGCGGCGCTGGCTACCCACATGTATGCGTCGGACTACGACGATGACATCCCGTACGTCCAAAGTACGCGAAGCGCGGTGAGTGTTCTTTTTCCTTACTCCAAGGCCCGCGCCATCTTTGCTTCCGGACACAACCCTCCGCGTCCCTTCCGCTTGAACATGGCCCTGGCGGGCGTACATATTAGCCGGATCGCGCTCCCGGCCGAAGTGGTGATGTGGTACGAGCCCCAGTCCGATACCGACGGAAGGCGAGCCGTGGCGTTTGCCGACGGTCACGCGATGCGCCTGACCGAAGCGGAATGGAGAAAAGCTTCAGGCACGTTAAGCCTGAAGATTCCCCGGCGTACCCGCCCGTTACCTGCCGACTGGGATCCCGCGAACCTGTTTAATAAGTAAGTTAGGCCGGACTTGAATTGTTGTGGTGGGCCCGGTGGGAATCGAACCCACGACCAAGCGGTTATGAGCCGCTAGCTCTAACCTCTGAGCTACGGGCCCCCATCGCTACACACTTTACCTAGCCGATGGGGGCCAGTCTTTACCCTGCCCGCCATTAGGCAGAAACCTTACGGGGTGACTGGCGAACCATCGCCGGTGATGGGCGTTCGCGTCTTCTCGGTGAGATCGGTTTCCGGCGGCGTAGGCTTGGCGGCTGCCTTGCGCCGATCCGTTGAGGTCAACCCTTTGGGCACCGTCGCGTCGAACAAGTTCGCGTTAAACTTCGCCCCTCGCTGCGCCCAAATGATTGAGTTCAGCGTCCGGCTGCCCCCCATCTCGACACTCGCATTCCCGCCTCGCACCGTGGCCCGCCACTCGGCGTTGCTGTCCCATTCAATCTGGATCACGCGCAAATTCGGATCGTCGGCCCGCATGGTGAACTCCGTCACGCCGATCTGCGCCAATCCCATTTGCACTCGGCGCAACCCTTTCGGTGCCGGGACCTCACGAATAAAGGTTTCAGGAACGATGAGCCGATCAACCCCCTTTTCGCCCTCAGCCAACCAAATCAGGGGGGTGATTCTCGCGGCCGAAAGGGCTTCAGTCGCGTCCCACAGGTTTGGTCCGGCGTCGGCTAAGACCACCGGCTGAACCAGGCTCAATGGGTCCAATAAAACCGTCTTGCCGTCGCAAATCACTCGATTTCCGTTGCCAAACGCCACCACGGTCTCCAAGCGAAACCGGTTTCCCTGGTCCACCCAAAGCTCGGCGGCGCGACTGTAGAGGTAAGGGGCCGAGGCTTGGGATCGGGTGTCCATCCGTAAGAGGATCCGAACGCCACTCAGGCCGGCATGCGCCTGAAAAACCTGGCGCAAAAAGGCTTCTCCTGAGCGGTCCGGCCCGGTAACGGCGACTTTATCGGGGGGGGCTTCGGCGGCAGGCGCTTGCGCCATCCCGGGAGACAGACTCAAGGCGAACAGTCCAAGGCTCAGGGCGAATCGACGTCCGATCATGAAGGCGAAGGGTACCGTGTTGCAGATCATGCACGTCGCGTTTGCCGGAAGAACCGGGCGAATAGACCCAGCGGGCGGCCTCTTCTTTGAAGAAGACCGCATTTTAGTCATCGCCGTCGATCCCGCTCGATGGACCCAATCGGCCCTGTGGCCCGATGCGATGAACCCCTTGCGGGAGCGTTTGGGGGAGATCGCCGCGCGCTACCTGCCGGAACGCATTGTCGTACTGGCCGTGCCTGAGCGCGGAGTGCTCTCATCGCTCTCCTGGCCCGGGGTGCCGATTGAAGTGGTGGACCGCCAACTCCCCCGGCTCGCCCTGGGCGGGCTGGTTTTTGTTGATGGGGGAGACAACGTGCCGGAGCCATCCATCCAAGCCCTTGATGGCCCCGTGCCCCACGCCTCGGCCGACGAACTCCTGTTCGCGGTCAACCAAACTTGGTACCTTGCGCCCCTCGGCGGATTCGCCGAGCCGATGCCCGCTCCATCGATGGCCACGCCGGTCGAGTATCCTCGCGTCCGACAATGACGTCTTCCCCTTTTTCCGTTCCGGCCGACGCCTCCGTTGCCCTCGGCGCGGCGTTCCTTTCCCACCCGGAAGCGCCGTGCTTTATCCCCGAGGACTTTAACGCCGAGGCCCGTCTGATGGCCGACCTCGCGCAGCAGTTCTCGCGCGAGCACGTCATCCCCCGGGCCCACGAGCTCGATGCCCAATCCGTAGGCCTGATGCCCAGCCTGATTCGTCGTGCGGGAGATCAGGGCTTCTGCGGCCTCGATGCGCCCGAGGCCTACGGTGGCCTGGGGCTAAGTACCAACGTCGCCGCCCGCGTGCTGGAGTTCCTGAGCCTGAACGCCAGCTTCAGCGTCACCGTGGGCATCTCGAGTGGCATTAGCCAGGTTGGGCTCAAGCTATTTGGCACGCCCGAGCAGTGCGCCAAATACCTGCCGCCCCTTACCGCGGGCACCCAGATTGGCGCCTACGCCCTTAGCGAACCGAACTCGGGTACCGACGCGTTAAGCCTTCGCACCCGGGCCGACGAACGAGACGGCAAGTGGATCCTGAACGGGACCAAGATGTGGATCAGTAACGCCCAGTGGGCCGATCAGTTCTTGGTGATGGCCAAAGTCGGGGGCGAGCAATTGGCCGCGTTCGTGGTCGAGCGGTCCACCCCTGGTCTCCAGATCACTCGCGAGGAGCACAAGATGGGGCTAAAGGGCTCCTCCACCGCCCGCGTGGTGCTGGAGAACGCCGAGGTGCCCCTGGAGAACCTGCTACACGAACCGGGCAAGGGCCACCAGGTTGCCTTTAATGCCCTGAACTTGGGCCGATTCAAACTTGCGGCGATGTCGATTGGCCCCGCGCGCGAGGCGATTCACCAAGCGGCGATTTACGCGCAAGACCGGCGTCAGTTTGGGCAACCGATCGGCGATTTTGGACTGATCCGCGAAAAGTTTGCCGCAATGGCCGCTCGGTACTGGGCCGCCGAATCGGTGACCTACCGTACCGGTGCGCTGGTTGATGCCGCCTTTGCCCGCTACGCCACCCCCGAGGCCGGGCTGGCCGGTCGGCTTCGGGCCGCCGAGGCCATTGCCGTGGAGTGCAGCCTCTCGAAGGTGCTGGCCACGGAGGCCGAGGCGTTCATCGTGGATGAAGCCCTGCAGGTCTTCGGCGGGTACGGATTTACCGAGGAGTTCCCCATGGCTCGGCTCTACCGCGACGCCCGCGTGAGCCGCATCTACGAGGGGACCAACGAGATCAACCGGGTTTTCGTGGCCGACCGGTGGGCCCGGCGGGTGCGCGAAGGCACCGCCGATCTGACCGTTCGCGACGAAGGCTTTGTGCCCGACTTACTGCAACGAGCGTTTGCCGAGGTGGGCGAGGCGTGGATCGCGGGGCAGTTACCCCAGGTGGCGATGGGAGCCCTTACCGACCTGCTGATGCTGGCGTACACGGCGCAATCCTCCCGGATCCGCGCCTCCCGAACGGGGGCGATGGGCGAGGCCTTGGATGCCCAGCTTCGAACGTGGCTGGTTCCGGCCGCCGCCACCGCCGCCCAACGCCTCATCCGGGACTCGATTACCCTTCCGCCCATGCCCATCCCGGACCGCGACGCCATCGCCGAGGCCATTTACCAGGCCAATGGTCTGCGTTAGTCCTCCCGCACGAATCCCCAAACGCGTTCCGTCCGTCTTTTTTGCTAAGCTGAAGGCGCTGACGTCGGACGTCGTCGGTCGGGGGATTCCAGATGCGCTACTTTGTCATTCATTCATCGGGTCAGAAGTACGGTCCGGCCGACCTGGCCACTCTCAACCAGTGGGTCGGTGAGGGCCGAATCATGCCGGGCACCGAACTGGAGGACGAGGCCACCGGGTCTCGCCTGTCGGCGGCGTCGGTGCCGGGGCTCAATTTGGGCGGACCCGCGCCATCCACCTCCGGTGCTCCGGCCGCTCCGGCGGCTCCCGTGGCGGGGCCAGGATTTCAAACCGGGCCGGCAAACCCCAGTTCGCCCTACGGCGCTCCGACTTCGGGTCCTAACCCGGGAATGCCGTCCGGCCCCAATCCTTACAGCCAAGCGCCGCAGTACGGCCAAGCTCCAACCCAGAACCCCTATCAGCGCGGACCGGTGATGATGGGCGACGCCCAAGGCGACTTCAACAAGTCCATCATCTTTAGCATCATGGGCGTCCTCTGTTGCCCGATCGTTTTCTCCGTGCTGGGGATCTACTTTGGCAAGCGCGCCAAAGACTTGGGGCACCCCAACGGACAACTGGCGTTCAACCTAGGAATCGTCTCGCTGATCGTCGGCATCGTGATCGGGGGGAGTACGAGTCTCTCCCGATTCATGTAGTCCTGGGTTACCCGCTCTTGGTCTAGGCCAAAGCAGATGGCCAGAGGGAGGGTAGCCTGCGGGCACCATGCTGGCGTATGCGGTGCTTCTGGCGGTCGTTGCTCCCTCAACGGTAACCATTCCGGTGGTGGTGGTGAACTATTTCCCGGTGAAAAACGACCGGATTGATCTTCAGGTGACAGGGGATTGGGGTGACACCTACGTCGCCACGAAAGCTAAAACCGCGCGACTCACCCAAGAACTCGGCGCGGCCCTTGAGGGTGGCTCGCGGTTTCGGGGTTACAAAAGCCCTTCCGCGCCCCCCGGATTGCGCTACCAAGTAGTGCAGACCTACGAGTTCAAAGAAGCGCTTCCTACCGAACCGGCCAAGGGCAACGAAGCCCCGATGACCGACTATAACGCCATCATGCGCCGGATAGACGTGGGCAAGTGGGTGAAGGAGCGCGGGGTCAAGCAGTTCTGGATTTGGGGCTACCACGGGGGCAAAGTGGGCCTGTGGGAAAGCAACATGAGTAGCCCTACGGGGGATGTCAGTAATAGTAGCCGATCGGAAACGGACCTTCCGGTCTTCGATCGCACCTACACGGTCTATCACTATAACTATCAACGTGGCCTCGGCGAAGCCATCGAGGACCACATGCACCAGCTTGAGGCCCTGCTCAATCACGCCGATGGACGCGACTCTGCGCCTCCTGAGACGTGGCCGAGCCTGCTGTTCTGGGGCAAATTCGTGGGAAGTGACGCCTCCCATAAGCTGATGACTGATCCAAAGCGGTGCGGCTGGACCCACTACGCGCCTAATAGCGAACGCGATTATGACTGGACGAACCCTCGCACGGTCACCACCGATATCGAGGACTGGCGACCCGATGGGAAGGGTAAGACCCAGCTGATGAACGCAGACCGCTGGGACCGCGACCCTATCAAGTGGCGGGTCTATTGGCTCCAGGCCATTCCTGGGCTTCAAAATGGCCTCGAACACCGGGGCCGTCCCCTCCGCAATTGGTGGGATTTCGTTTCGGATTGGGACCGATCCCGGCGCGAAGCTTGGACCCTCACACAGTAGCCGCGCCGGCTACTTCACCGCAAGGCGGGACCACAGTGCATTCGCCAAGTCCGAAACTAGGTTCGCTTCCCCGCTGTGCGCTTTGGTGAAGATCCCGAGCGCGAAGCGAGCGCCGTTGGGAAACTGCACCAGGGCCGCGTCGTGACGAACCGTGTCCGTCCAGCCCGCCTTGCTCCACAACTGAGCGCCTTTGGGCAAGGTTTTGCCCGTGAAAAGCCGAGCCTGCGAGTTTGCCTGAGGGTTTTCCGCCGGAATCTCACGCTTTAACAGCTTGCGCATCCACTCCGTCGGCGCGGGGGACGCGATCCGGCCCTCCACGCAAAGGGCGATCATCCGCGCCGTAGCGTCGCTGGTTAGTGAATTCCGGTTATCGTAGTCCTTGCCCACAAACTGTCGCTCTCGACCGTACGGCCCTTCGCCGTAAGTTTTCTGGTTACAGTTGATGCCGGTAAAGCCCACCTCGGTCAGCCAGCGGTTCACCGTGTTACGGCGCTCGCCGTAGGCCCGAAGGGCCCGGGGGCTGAGTTCGGGGCCGCTGGTGGTGTTCGTCAGTAAGTCCACCACCGCCATCGTGGCCTCGTTGCTGGAGTCCACAATCATGTCGGTAAAGGCCCGATCCTGCTCGGGGGTCACTTCCAGATTGTGGGCGGCGGCGTAGGCCAAGTAGAACAGCTTGATCACACTGGCGGAATAAAACGGTTCGCTGCCCCGGTAACTCCCCGTCGGCCACGGGCCGTCCTTGGGCGAAAGGCGCACCACGGTCAGAGCCACTTCGTCCGCCTTGAGCCCCTTGTCGGCGTACTTCGTCACGACCTCGCGGGCGGCCTCGATGCACACCTCTGCAAGCCCGGCGTCCGGCACAAATGCATCCCGCGCCGGGGCTCCCACCCCACTCATCGAAATCGCCACGCCGACCATCAGCCCTATCGCCATGCCCACAGGTTTACCCCCATTACCTTCCCTAGTGCGGAGTGGGGAGGCTAGTTCAGACTTTGGGTTCGCCCTGGGCCTTCGCGTACGCCGCCATCAGCCGTCGAAATGGCGTTGGCACGGCGACATTAGCGAGGTCCACGCCTCCGAGCCAGACGAGTTCTCCACCGGTCATGGCCCCCAAGTCCGCCGGGGACGCGATCAGCCGAATTCGGTGCTGGGTGACAACGGTGCGGACCACCACATCTTTCGGTCCAACCGTCATCACCTCGCCAGCCCGAGTCCACGGTAGCACCCATAGGCCCGCCCACCACTGCCCCGGGACCGACTTGGTGAGCCCCCATGCACCATCCGCCCGGCGCGTTATCGTCACGCAGAGGTCCACTCCCCGGGTTACGGGCTTAGGCCGAGGCGCCGGGCGCTGATCGACCCGCCCCGCTTGCCAGCTCTGGCAGTGCGCCTGTACCGGACACTCGGGGCACCGCGGACGGCGGGGAGTGCAGACCTTCGCCCCCAGTTCCATTAAAGCTTGGTTCCAGTTGCCCGGATCATTCGCCACCATCACCGCCTGCGCCCACGCCCAAGCGGCCCGTCTCAACTCAGCTCCCGTGGAATCTAGCGCGGCAATCCGGGCCGCAACCCGCTCCACGTTGCCGTCCACTAAAGGAGTCGGGAGGCCGTTCACAATGCTGGCCAGGGCTCCCGCCGTGTAGGGGCCAATGCCGGGGATCGCGCGCCATCCCGCGAGGTCGGTCGGCCACTGGCCACTGGCCAAATCCCGAGCCGCCGCGTGGAGCCGTTGGCCCCGCGCGTAGTAGCCCAGCCCTTGCCAGTGGGCCATCACCCGCTCCAGATCCGCCTCGGCCAAGGCCCGCACGGTGGGAAATGCCGCCATCCACCGGGCGTAGTACGGTAGCACCGTGGCAATTTGGGTTTGCTGGCACATGGCTTCACTCACCCACACCGCATAAGGATCACGGGTTTGCCGCCAAGGGAGGTCCCGCGCGTTAAGTTCGTACCAGGCCCTGAGTTCGCTCTGAAACGGGGTCAGGCCAACAACCCCGCCGTGGTGAAGCCGTAGGCGGCCAACGTGCGCATCACGTCATCGCTGTACATCAAGTTCCGCCCGATCACGACGTAGTCCGCGCCATCGCGCAGGGCCTCAGTAGCACTTCCCGTCCGAACCTGGTCGTGCATGGGTTGGCCTTCCACCCGAACCCCCGGCGTCACAATCAGGCCTCGCTTGCCCAACGCCGCGCGTAGCGGTTTCACTTCTTGCGGCGAGGCAATCACTCCGTCTAGTCCGCAATCCACGCCGAGCTGAGATAACGCGACCATTTGCTCTTGGAGTGTCCGGTTGATCCCCAAGTGGTCCGTCAGCGTGTGCTGGTCCAGAGATGTCAGCACCGTCACCCCCATCAGCAACGGGGCTTCGGTCTCACTCCCGCTGCGGGCTTCCTCACTGGCCGCCGCCATCATGGCCGGACCGCCCGCCGCGTGCACCGTCAACATCCAAACTCCGTACCGCATGGACTCGCGCACCGCGAGGGCCACGGAGTTCGGGATGTCGTGGAATTTAAGATCTAAGAAGATCCGTTTGACCCCGATGTCTCGGAATCGACCCACCACCGAAAGTCCATGTTGCAGCGTTAGCCCGTGCCCAATCTTAAAGGCTCCCACGTGCGGCATCAGCCGACGCGCGGCCGCTAAAGCTTCCTCAAGGTCTCCGGTATCCAGCGCACAGATGATCTTTCGTTCCATTGCGTTGCTCCTTGGTCCCCCGCGCTCGACGCCACTCGTGTGGGGTTGACTGTCTCCTATGGTACACCGCGAGATGCTCGTCAACGGGGTTTTCCTCGGCGGAGTCTGCGATCAGGGGACGGGAAAGCAGGTGATCCGGTCGCCCTTTACCGGTGCCCTGGTGGGGACGGCAGCCGAGGGCGGTTGGGCCGAAGCCGACGCCGCCCTGGACTCCGCCCGGACCGTCCGTGAGGATTGGGGCTCTTATGCACGCACGGCTGACCGCGCCGAA
>Ga0105047_10000863_pt1 | contig 53318 bp, 60 predicted proteins | sample MAT04_FD_78384 | JGI IMG/M metagenome (GOLD analysis project Ga0105047, IMG submission 78384) | Freshwater microbial communities from Lake Fryxell liftoff mats and glacier meltwater in Antarctica - MAT-04 (megahit assembly) | ecosystem: Environmental > Aquatic > Freshwater > Ice > Liftoff...
CCCTCCACGATTGAATTATAAAAATTGTTGTGCCCAAAGGCCCGGGGAGGGGAGGTGGGGTTAACTGGCGGTTTTGAGGGGGGGGGGGGGGGGGTAAAAATTAGTGATCTGCACAAGATAGAGAAGCGCATCAAGCAGGACTACGCCCTCGCTCTCAAACTCTATGCCACGGGCAACTTTGACGCCATGTATCTGGCCGGATTGATTACCGATGTCGCGAAGATGACGAGGAAGGACCTGACGCGCTGGGGAAACCAAGCTTATTGCAAGGGGCTTTACGAGGCCACGGTGCCATGGGTCGCGGCGGGCAGTCCGCAGGGTTGGGAACTGGCGCTGACGTGGATTGAGTCGAAGACGGCCACAATAGCCGCGGCGGGTTGGGCGACATTGGGCAGCATCGTGTCCGTCAACTCCGATACGGACATCGACTTCGGAGAGCTGAAAGCCTGCTCCAGCGGACGCAGAAATCCATTCAGCAGGCCCCGGACTCGGAGCGCTCCCAGATGAAGAGGTTTGTCATTTCCCGTGGGCTCGTACGTGAAACCGTTGACCGAGCTGGCCATCGATCGGGTGAGACAATCGGCACAGTGACCGTGGATATGGGCCATACGGCCTGCCCGGTACCCTTCCTTCGCGCCGGAATATATTCGAAAGGTTGCGCAACCGTGGCCTCCTCGGGAAGAAGCGCAAATCAGTCAAATGCTGGGATTTGTCTGGCGCCGACGAGTGCCGCGGACGGCCTCTGGAAAAATGGTCGGGGCGGCGAGATTCGAACTCGCGACCTCTACGTCCCGAACGTAGCGCTCTACCAGGCTAAGCTACGCCCCGATTACTTTTCCCGGCGCGAACCGCCGTGAGGAAGGCGGAGAAAAGGCCGTGCGCCCGGGTACTGCAAACAAAATAATTGGGCCAAAAAAAAAGGCCCGGGTCTCGAGGACCGCGGGCCGGGTAATTCGGGCTGATTGGGCCGGTTCAAGACGAGGGCGCCTTCCCGGCCGGGGGCCGGGCGAGGGTGCTCTGTGAAGCCTTGGTGGCGATCATCGTGGTGATGCGTTGGATCTCCATCTCGGCGGTGCGCCGGTTTATCTTGCCCAGTTCGACTTGCTTCGCGAGTTCGAAGGCCTCGCGGTTAAGTTTTTCTTTCTGCGTGCGCAGTGTGCTCAGCTGGAGCTCGAGCTGAGCCGCTTTCTTGGCGCTGGCATCGGCTTCGGCGTTAGACTTGTCGGTGGCCTCCTTGACTTTCTGCCCTGCGGCTTCCCACTTGGCGACGCGGTCGGCTTCCTTTTTGGCATCGTCGTCAGCGCGCTGCTTGGCCCTTTTATCGGCATCCGCGCGGGCGGTGGCCTCAATCGCCGCTTTGCGATCATCCTCGGCCTTTTTCTTGGTGGCGACTTCGACGGCTCGCTGGCGTTCCTTCTCCTCGTGCTTTTTGGTCGCGGAGAAATAGAACACCAGAAAGATGGCCAGCAGACTGCCGACCGAAATGACGTACATCCATTTTTTCATGGGGAAAGAGCGGGAACAGGGTTAATTCTTCTTATTAGCGGCCGCGGCGGCATCGGCCGCAGCGCGGGCGGCATCAGCCGCGGCGATTTTGTCCAAAACCTGGGACAGCTGGCGGGCGTTATCCTCGGCCTGCCTCACGTAGGCGATCAGGAAGGCCTTTTCGTCCGTGGATTTCTTTTTGTCCGCTTCCAGCTTCCCGATGGCATCTTTCTCGGACTGGAGTTCTGTCTCGAGACGCTTGACCTGGTCGGCCAGTTTGCGCTGGTCGCGCTCAGCTTTGCCCTGGGCTTCCACGGCAGCGGTGCGTTCGTCATTATCCTTTTTATCCTTGGCTTCCTTGGCGGCGCGTTCGGTTTTGCGCTTCTGCTGGCCGGCGAGGGCGTCGGCAACGGCCTGCTCGTTGGCTTTGGCTTGGGCGCGAAGCTTGTCTTTTTTCTTCTGCTCCACTTCGGCGGCGTGCTTGGCTTCGCGGGCGGCGAGGCCTTTGCTGAAATTCCAGTAGATGGCGGCGAAAATGAGCAGGCCGATAAGAGGTGCGAGGAAGTAAGCGTATTTCTTCTTCATGATGATGAAAGCGGTGGAATTAGTGGGTACGAAGGCCGGCCTTGAGTAGTTCGCGTTCCCGGAGGGCATCCTCGATGGCCTGTTTGAGACGCGGAAGCTGGGCTTCTTTTTCCGAGCCAGGGGAGGCGATCGCCTTGTCGACTGCGCCGAGGGCCTCGTCGAACTTGTTCAACTCGTAGGCGACGTAGGCTTGGAAATTGTAAGCGGCGTAGGGTTTGTCCAAATGGCCTTTGGCCGAGGCGGAGACGAGGCTCGCGTAGCACTCTTTCGGCTTATCGAGTGAGTAGTAAATCTGGGCGATCTGGTAGTCGAGCTGGCCGGATTTCGGGAAATGCTTGGCGGCTTCCTTTAAAACGTCGATGGCCTGATAGGGCTTGTCGACCTGCTGGAAAGAGTAGGCAAGGAGTTCCCAGTTGGACTGGATGGACTCAATGGTGCCGTTTTTCAGGCCGGCGTAGAGCAGCTCGGTGGCCTTGCCGAACTGTCCGACGTTGAAGTAAAGACCAACCAAGGTGTAGTTGTCCTTCGGCGTCCGCATGAACCCAAGGGCTTGGGCGCGCTCGATGGTGATGATGGCTCGGACATTGTTGGCGCGGCCTTTTTCCTCGTCCTTGTCGAAAGCGAGGTTGAGGTAGATGGGTACCAGCTGGGCCCAGTAATCCTTTTTTGCGGGGTATTGCTTGACGAGAAGCTCGAGCACCTCCGCCGAACGGGCATAATTACCCTCCTGCTGCAGTGCCGCCAGATACAGCACATAAAATGTCTCCTTCGGGTGGTTGATGCTCAGCAGGCTTTTTTCGAGCTCGGCTTCGACGTGCTTCATCAGCTTCAGATCCACAGGGGGATTGAGCACCGCACGATTGTAGAGCACATTGACGTAAAACAGCATTACTTCCTGCCGCTGCTGGTCCGAGATGGGCTTGTCGGTATTATCAAGCCAACGTTTGGCGTAGTCGGTGGACTTGCTGAGATACTGCTGTTGCAACGCGATCGACTTCAGGGCGGCGGCCTCCTGATTGTACATCAGGGCCAGATAATAGACCAGCTCCTGGGCCTCCCTGTCGTCGAAGTATTTGTAGGTGTCCGACAGTCGCAGGGCCGTCTCCATCGTCACGAGCGCCTTGGCATAGTTGCCCGTCTGCATCTGAATCTTGGAGATTACCTCGTTCAGGATCGCGGTGTCGTAGCTGGTGGGGCTGACGTTCGGAAGTTGCTCCGCCATCAGCTTGAGGGCGCCGGCCCAATCCTTCGCATCGGTCAGATCTTTCACCTTGCTGAGCGCCTCGGAGGTGGCCGTCTCCAACTGGGCGTGGTCGTCGGCCGCACGGAGCGCGGGGACGAGGGCACTTGCGCAAGCGAGGGCAACCCCGGCGAGCAGAAGGCTGTGCAGGCGGAAGAAGGAAGTGGTGGGCTGGTCGATCACGGAGAAATTAATTGTCGGTCAGGGTGAAGCCGACGGGCACCTGCATGTGGGTGTTGACCGCGCGGCCACCGCGTTTGCCGGGACGGAACTTCCATTTGCTGACGGCTTGGACGGCGGCGGATTCAAACTCACGCGCGGTGGACCGGGCGGCGTAGGCGTTGCGGACATCGCCCTGGTCCGTGACGATGAAATCAACCACCACCTCGCCGGTGACGCCGGCCCGGCGCATTTCAAAGGGATACTGCGGGGAGGGTTGGAATTTCGCGGAGGGAATCTGGTCGAGCTTTGAAATGTCGAAAACCTCGATGCCCCGGCCGAGGCTGTGGTTGCCCTGCGGGATGACGATCATCCCGGTCATGGGTTTGAGGCCTTCGGGAGGCGGCGGCTGGATCGGCTGAACGAAGGAATCGACCTGAACGAGCTGCGGCACGTCCTGTTGCATCGGGGGAGCGATGTCGAGAGGAGTGGGCGGTTCATCCGAAGCCACCTTCTCCGGCTCGTCTGGCTCGATCTTGGGCATTACGAGCTGGATGATTTTCTCCTCGGCGACGACCTTGGGCTTTTCGGGCCCATGCTTCGTGAGCTGGCCGATCCAAGCCACGCCACCGTGGATGGCAAGGGAGACGAGAAGGCCGATGATTAAATCGCGACGCATGAGAGTGGGGTGGGCGGGTCGGGTTAGCGGCCGGTAGGACGGGTGCGGCCGGTCTCGACAGAGACCTGCGTGATACCGGCTTTGCGGATTTCGTCCAGCGCACGGACCGTAACGCCAAACTTCGCGCGGTCATCGCCCGTGATGAGAACCCGCGGCGAGGACACGCGTTTCTTCAACTCATCGAGCTTGGGGGTGATCTCTTCGAGCTGGATGGGATCCCGGTTCCAGTAGCACTGGCCCTGATCGGAAATCTGCAGGGTCACCATGTCGTCATCTGGCTTTTCGGTGTTGGTCGTAGGGATCGGCAGGTTCACCGGGATTGAGGCAATCCGGTTGAGTGACAGGGTGAAGAGAACGAAGGTCGCGAGCAGAAAGAAGATAACATCGATCAAGGGAATGATCTCGATGCGCGCCTTCTTCTTACCTTCTTCGACTTTGGTGGAACCGGACATAGGGGAGGAAATTAGCGGAAGCGACTGAAGGGCAAAAGGCAGGCCAAGGGGACTTATTTACCCTGCGGTTTGACGTGGGTCTCGATGAAAACGCGGGTGGCGCCGGACTTGCGGACCTCGTCAACGACGTAGCCAAACACGGAGCCAAACGATGCGTTCTCATCGCCATTGATCAGAATGCGCCCATCGGGGTTCTCTTGATGGAAAATCCGCAGCCGGGTGATGAATTCATCCGCGGCGACGGGATCCTTATCCCAGGCGATCGTACTTTCCGCGGTAATACTGACGGTGTGGGTGCCGGCCGTTTCGCGCGCGATGCCGGTTTCAGACAGCGGCACCACGACCCCTGGCAGGCCGTTCGACTTGTTCAGCGAAAGGGTGAACAGAACGAAGGTCGCGAGGAGGAAGAAGATTACGTCGATCAGGGGAATGATCTCGATGCGGGCGGTTTTTTTGCCGCCTTTACTGCCGCCGGAGGAACCTGCCATGATGGGTGTGGGCTGGAAGGAAAACGTGCGTGGCGCGTTTTACTTAGAGGAAATCAACGGGCGAAGGGGGCGGTCGTCTCGGACTTCTTGATGATGAGCTCAAGGGCGTTGGAGGCGTCTGCGATCTCGTGCTTCGCTTCCTCGGTCCGGGCATTCAGGTAATTGTAGGGCAGCAAGCAGGTCACGGCGATGAAGATACCGCACATGGTGGCGATCAGCGCCTCGGCCACGCCACCGGTGATCGCACCCGTGGCCGCAGCGATATCGCCTCCACCGAGGGATCCGAAGGTACGCATCATGCCGGTGACGGTGCCCAGCAAACCGAGCAGCGGGGCGGCCGTAATGCAAGTGTCCAGGGTGGCCATGCCTTGGCTGAAGCGCGCCAGTTCCTGTGAGGAGGCGCGGACGAAGGCGTTGGAAAGCGAGAACTCCTTGTTGGTGAGGCTGTAAACGAGGATACGGGCGACGAAGTCGTTGCTCTTTTTGCCCATCGCCACGGCGCCCTCGATGTCGCGGTGCTCGACGGACTCGAGCATCTTCTGCACGACCTCAGGCTCACGGCTCGCGTTTTCCCGGAAGATGAAGAGCAGACGCTCGACGATTACCGTGATGGCAACGAAAGAGAGCAGCAAAATCGGCCACATGACTTGGCGGCCGGCGGCGAACAATTCCATCGGCGACATATCGGAGCCGTCGGGGTTCGTGAGGAGGAAGGCGAAGTGCAGACTGTGGGTAATCATAGGAGGAAAGTGGCTGGGGTTTTAAGGAGGTGAGCGTTTGAGGGGAAAAGGAAAGTCCGTTGGAAGACTGAGGGGAACAGTTATTCCGTTAGGTTTGATCCACTCATATTCTCCATGACGGCGTTAAGCAGGACGCACGCCAAGGACAGAATCGGAAAACCTGGATTTTCGGGCAAGACGCCACGCGCGACGAGATTTTCCTTAAGAGGGGCGGGGATATTCAGCATGAGGCTGAGTCGAAATTCAGGAGAAAAAACCAGCGAGAAGGCGAACTAGGTGTGATCGAAACTTAGCTGTCAACTTTCTTTGTCGGCGAAAAATTTTCAAATTTCAGAGTGGAAAGTGGCTGCCCGACTAGGAGTCGAACCTAGACAAAACGAGTCAGAGTCGTTTGTGCTACCATTACACAATCGGGCAGTGGAAAACTGGAGGGGGCGTAAAATTTCTCCGGCGGGTTACCGGAATGGAGCCGGCGATGGGATTCGAACCCGCAACCGCCTGTTTACAAAACAGGTGCTCTACCGTTGAGCTACGCCGGCGCAATAAATCGCGCGTTTGCCATGAAATTGACTGGGAAAAAACAAGCGGACGCGGAGAAGGTGGTGGCTCCCCCGGGACTCGAACCCGGAACCAATTGATTAAGAGTCAACTGCTCTACCATTGAGCTAGGAAGCCAAACCGAAGGGCGAAAAACTCATGAAGCCGCAGGTGAAGTCAACTGTGATTTCGGTGGCTACGTAGCGGGAGATTTTACGATGGCGTAGTTCAGGCCAATCCCGCGATGTGCTCGTTCGCCCGTTGTCCAGGCTGGCCTTCTCCTTTCGGTCCGGGGGACTGCACTTTGCTCCATGATTACTGTACGTCATACTTTTTTACTTGCTGGGTTGCTGCTGGCCTTCACCGCGGGTGCGGAGCCGGTGCCGGTTCACGTCGCGCCGGTGATCGTCAAGCGCGGCATGGTGGTCGCGGGCCACCCGCAGGCGGCTGACGCCGGTCTGGCGGTGCTCCGGTCGGGGGGCAATGCGATCGACGCTGCCGTCGCGACTTCGCTGGCCCTCGGGGTAGCCGAACCGTACGCCTCGGGTCTGGGGGGCAAATTGATGCTGCTCTATTACGAGGCCGACAGCGGTCAGATCCATGTGGTGGAGGCGATGGACGCGGCTGGTTCGGTCAATGTGGCCACCTACCTGAAGCGTCCGGCGGACGATCGTAGCTATGGTTATGGTGCGGTCTGCGTGCCGGGCTTGGCGGCGGGCCTTTGGACTGCCCATCAAAAATGGGGTGCCAAACCGTGGGCATCAGATGTGGCGCCGGCCATCGCGCTGGCCCGGGACGGGTTTGAGATGCTCCCCAAGTCACGGGAACTTTTCGAGGAGCATATCAAGAAGCTGCGTCGCGGTGACCTGGAGATTGCCCGCCTCTATCTGCCGCACGGCCAGTTACCCGTTGCCGGACTCTTGCTGTCAAATCCCGACTTGGCTCGTACCCTCGACCTGCTCTCCCAAAACGGCCGCGATGGCTTTTACCGCGGTCCGGTGGCAGAGGCGATTGCCGCGGCCTCGGGCCAGGGTGGGGGTGCGATCACCTTGGACGATCTCGCGAAGTATGAGGCTCGCGTGACTGAGCCCCTGGGGGTTGATTTTCGCGGGTACCGCGTCGAGAGTGCTCCGCCCCCTGCCAGTGGCGCGACGATGTTCCTCCCGGCGCTCAAGATGCTCGAGGAAGACAGCTTCGGCGGCGGGCCGTTGCGTACTGCCACCAATCTTGACCGGCTCGGCCGAGTCTGGCGCATCGTTGAGCCGGAGGCCTATCGAATCGTCGGGGAGAGCTTGGAGTCGCGGAAAAGTTTTGAGCGACTGGTTTCCCCGGCGTCCATCCGTGCGCTGCGCCGGCAGGCTCGCACCCCGCTACCCTTGGTGCCGGTCCCCGCTGCCGCTTCTGTCCAGGATGAATCCGGGGCGGAGAACGAAATGGCCGCGACCACGCACTTTATCGTGGTAGATCTGCAAGGTAACATCGTCTGTGCGACCCAGTCACTGAGCGTGCACTTCGGCGCGGGGGTGGTGGCGCCTGGCACGGGTGTGGTGTTGAACGACTCAATGAGCAATTTCGAGTTCAAGGATAGGGGGCACCCGGATTACGTGGCGCCAGGCCGCCGGCCCCGCAGTACCATTGCCCCGACCTTGGTGCTCCTCCGTGGGCAGCCCATCCTGGCCCTGGGCGTGCCCGGGGCCGCGCGGATTGGCACCACTATGTTGCAAGTCCTTCTGGACTATCTGGTGCTGCACCGCCGCATTGGGGATGCGATTGGGGACACACGGTTTCATTTCATGATTCCTTGGAAAGCGGGGGATGAGCTGACGTTCGAGGCCGAACAGTCGTTTCCCTTTGTCCAAGCGGACATACTGCGCTCGATGGGCTGGAAGATTGGCCTGGACGAGCCGGCGGGGCGCGGCCGGCGCTTTGGCGGGGTAAATGCCGTGGAAATCTCCCCGGACGGCAAGATAACCGGCTATGCCGACCCCCGCCGGACGAATACCGCCGTCGGATACTAAGTTTACCCTTTACAGGAAGGGCGGGCTTCTCTGTTTTCGACCGCTCTTTCCATGCAAAAGACCAAAAAGTCCGTCGCCAAGCGCTTCAAGATTACCGCCAAGGGTAAACTCATGCACCGCTCGCCTGGTACCCGCCATCACGCGAGTCAAAAGTCTCCGAAGCAAAAGCGTCGTTTGGGTAAGGCGAAAGTCCTTTCGCAGACCCACACCCCGCCGCTGCTGCGCTGCCTGCCGCATGGCTGATAGCCTGAAGCGCATCACTTCGCCAGGCGGGTGAAATCCTAAGCCGACCCGCCGGCGATCAACCCAACCAAGAAAATACACCAACATGGCTCGTGCAACCAACTCCGCTGCTTCCCGTAAGCGGCATAAAAAGACGCTGAAATACGCCAAGGGCTATTTCGGCAATAAATCCAAGCTCTTCCGCTACGCGAAAGAAGCCGTCCAGCATGCCTGGCAGTACGCGTACATCGCGCGTCGCAAGAAGAAGGCTGATCGCCGCGGTCTCTGGATCGTGCGCCTCAATGCCGCCTGCCGCGCCGCCGGCATCTCTTACAGCCGTTTCATGGAAGGCCTCAAGGCCGCCAACATCGAACTCGACCGCAAGGTCCTGTCCGACCTCGCGATTCGCGACGAGGTGGCCTTTAACGGCTTGGTCCAACAAGCCCAGGACGCGTTGAAGACCAAGGCCAGCGCCAAGAAGCCGGCCTAAGTTCTGATAAACGCGAGCCGGGCAAGGCTCGCCTCCCTGTCTCTCCGGAGGACGGGCCTCACCCGAGGTTCCGTCCTCTTTCATTTCCGGACCCCATCTTCCTTTTTTTCCTTATCTTTCTCTTTCTCCTCCTCCGGGCTCGCCTTGAGAAAGCGGAAAGAGAAAGAATAGGAGAAAGTTTTCCGACCCATCCTCCATGCAAGCCACCCTGACCGCACTGGTGACCAAGGCGCAGACTGACCTCGCCGCGCTGAAAACGCGCCCCGAGTTCGAGGCCGCCAAGGCTCGGCTCGTCGGCCCCAACGGCGAACTCACCGCGCTGATGAAGCAGATGGGCACCGTGCCCAAGGAGGAGCGTCCTGCGATGGGCAAGCTCATCAACGAGACCAAGACGCGCCTCCAGGAGTTCCTCGACGCCGCCCTTGGCACGATTGAGGCCGCCGAACTGCAGGCCCAGCTCGGACCCGCGATCGACCCGACGCTGCCGTCGCCCGACGCCGGTCCCGGCACCTATCACCCGCTCACGCTCGTTCGCGAGGAGATGTGCCGCATTCTCCGCAAGGTCGGGTTCACCGTGGCCGACGGCCCGGAAGTGGAGACGGAGTATTACTGCTTCGACGCGCTCAACACGCCCGCCGACCACCCGGCGCGCGACACGCAGGACTCGTTCTTCTTCCCCCCCGTCGCGCGGTTCGGGAACGTCTCGAAGAAGACACCGGGGGAGAAATATCTGCTGCGCACGCACACGTCCTCGGTGCAGATCCGCACGATGCTCAAGGGCGAGCCGCCGATCCGCATCGTCTCGCCCGGCCGCACGTATCGCCGGGACACGACTGACGCGACGCATTCGGCTAACTTCCACCAGCTCGAGTGTCTTTACGTGGACAAGAACGTCACCGTCCGTGACCTGAAGGCGCTGCTCGACTACATCTTTGGGTCGTTGCTCGGCAAGGCGACGAAGACGCGCTTCCGCCCGCACTATTTCAGCTACACCGAGCCCAGCTTCGAGGTGGACCTGAGCGCCATGCATCTCCCGAAGGTGAAGAAGGAATGGATCGAGATCGGCGGCTGCGGCATGGTGGACCCCTCAGTCTTCGCCGGCGTCGGCTACGACCCCGAGGTCTGGAGCGGCTACGCGTTCGGCATGGGCCTCGAGCGCCTCGCGATGCTGCTCTACGGGATCGATGACATACGTTATTTCTACCAGAACGACCTGCGGTTCCTGAAACAATTTGCCTAAACCCTTTCCCGCGGATGACGCGGATGGACGCGGATAAAACCCGAAACCATCCGTGTTGATCCGCGCAATCCGCGGATAACTTTCTGTGAAAATCTCCCTCAACTGGATCAAGGATTACGTCGCTCTCGATGCCTCCGTCGAGGAGCTGGGCCGCGCGCTCACCCTGCTCGGGCTCGAGGTCGAGCAGATCATCCGCACTGGCGCGCCCAAGCTCGACCACGTCGTCGTCGGCGAGGTGCTCGTGCGCGACAGGCATCCCAACGCCGACAAGCTTTCCGTCTGCCAGGTGGACATCGGGCCCGCGGGGGGCGTGAAGACCATCGTCTGCGGAGCGCAGAATTACAAGGTGGGCGACCGCGTGCCGGTCGCGCTCGCGGGCGCCGTGCTGCCGGGAAATTTTGTCATCAAGCAGTCCAAGATTCGCGGCCAGCTGTCCGACGGCATGATGTGCTCCGCGAAGGAACTCGGCGTCGCCGAGGATGCCGACGGCCTCCTTCTCCTCACTGGCCGTCCCGCACCCGGCACACCGATCAACGCGGTGCTGCCTGCCGGTGACGTGGTGTTCGACCTCGAGGTCACTCCCAACCGCCCGGACTGCCTTTCCCATCTCGGCATCGCGCGCGAACTTGCCGCGTGGTTCAAGTTGCCACTCAACTACCCGCAGACGAAATTCCGCGGCGAGGTTCAAGGCGCCGCTCATCCCGAGCTGTTGCGCAACGTCTCCGTCTCTTCGCCCGAGGACTGTCCGTTGTACTCGGCTCGCATCATCAAGGGCATCAAGGTTGGCCCGAGCCCCGCCTGGCTCCGTGAACGCCTGACAGCCGTCGGCCTGCGACCGATTAACAACGTCGTGGACGTTGGAAATTACGTGATGCTCGAGACCGGCCAGCCGATGCACGCCTTCGATGCGCGCAAGCTCGGCGGCAACCAGATTGTGGTCCGCCGCGCCGCGGATGGCGAAAAGATCGTCACCCTCGACGGCAAGGAGCGCACGCTCAGCAGCCGCATGCTGGTCATCGCCGATGCTGCCAGGCCTGTCGTCATCGCCGGGATCATGGGCGGAGAAAACTCGGGCGTGAGCGACGACACCACCGACCTCGTCCTCGAGTGCGCCATCTTCCGCCGCCAGACCGTGCGCTGGACATCGAAGCATCTCGGGCTCACGTCCGACTCGTCTTATCGGTACGAGCGCGGCGTTGATCCGCATGGGGCGATCGAAGCGTCCTATCGGGCCGTCGACCTCATCATCGAAACGGCTGGCGGTCACGCGGTCGGGCCGGCTTTCCAAGTCGGCGGGGATGTGCCGTGGCAGCGCGAGGTCGTGGTCACGCACGGTTACATTTGCGACCGAATTGGTTTTGACATTCCCGCGGGCCAGATGCGGGACGCGCTGGAGTCACTCGAGCTGACCATCGCCCGCGAAGAGATGACTGCGGACCGCGGACCCTCGTGGACCGTGGCCATCCCGAGCTGGCGTGACGACCTCGACCGGCCGGTTGACCTCGTCGAGGAAGTGCTGCGGCTGCATGGCACGGACAAAATTCCCACCGCGGTGGTGAATTCGCCCGGGCTCATCGGCGACGATGACCGGGTCGTACTCTTTAACCGCCGCGTGACCGACTATCTCGTCGGCCACGATTTTCACGAGTGCGTGAGCTATACGCTGCGCTCGGCGAAAGAGATTTCCACCTGGGTCTCGCAGACCGCGGCGGTGGAACTCGCCTTGGCGAATCCCTTCGTGGACGACCAGTCGCACCTGCGTCCTACCATCATCATGGGCCTGTTGGAGTCGCTTAAACTCAACCAATCCCGGGGCGTGCCCGTCACCCAGCTCTGCGAGGTCGGCCGGATTTTCATGGAGCGCAACGGCCAGAACTTCGAGTGCGCCGCCGTCGGCTTCGTCATCGCCGAGCCTGTGGGTGAACGCCGCTGGCTCAAGCGCGAGCCGGCCGATTTCTTTGCGGTGAAAAAGCACCTCTCGGCCCTCGCATCCGCCGCGGGCATCGATCTCACGCGGCAGCCGCTCGTGCCCGTCACCGGCTCTTTCTACGGCTGGCAGGAAGGCCACTCCGCCGCCGCGGGCGAGATGGAACAGGGCTGGACCGCCCGCTTCGGCCTGCTGAACCTCGCCATGGTGCGCACGCTGGGCATCGAGGGGAAAGTCTACGCCGGCGTGTTTGCGATTCTGCCGGAGAAACTCACCGGTGACGCCACCCGCCGCCGCTACGCCGACTTCAGCCTGATGCCGGCGGCGCTGCGCGACTTTGCGCTGGTGGTGGACGCGGCGGTGCAGTCCGACGAGGTCCGCAAGACGCTGGCGAAGATCGCCCGCGCCGCGATCAACCACGCCTTCGCGCTGGAGAGCGTGGAAGTCTTCGATGTTTACCAGGGGAAGGGCCTGCCGGAAGGAAAGAAGAGCCTGGCCTTCTCGCTGGTGTTCCGGTCGGCCGAGCGGACGCTGACCGACGACGAGGTCAACGCGGTCGGCCAAAAAATTCAGGACGAGATCGCCCAGTCCACGCCCTGGCAGATCCGGAAGTAGCCATGTCGTCCGCCCCTGACCTCGACCTTGACCACGTGGCTAAGCTCGCCCGCCTCGCGCTCACGCCGACGGAGAAGGAGACGTTTTCCCAGCAGCTTGGCGATGTGCTCCATCACATCGCGCAGCTTGCCAAGGTGGACGTCACCGGTATTGAGCCCACCGCCCACGCGTTCCCCGTGGTCAACGTCTGGGCCGATGACGTGGCGCGTCCCGGGCTGCCCGTCGAAGCCGCGCTGCAAAACGCGCCGGCCCAGCGGGACCATATGATCGTCGTGCCCAAGGTCGTGGAGTAAGCCCGTTATGGCCGCCGAACTGTATTTCAAATCCATCGCGGAACTGGCGGGCCTGCTGGAGGCGAAGACGCTTTCCTCGACCGAGCTCACCGCGGCGGTGATCGCCCGCAAGGCGGCCGTGGATGGCCGTGTGAGAGCGTTTAACTCGTCAGATGATGCCGACGCACTTGCCCAAGCGGCCGCCTCCGATGCGCGCCGGGCGGCGGGGCAGGCGAGGGGGCCGCTCGAGGGCATTCCTGTCGGGTTGAAGGATGTAATCTCCGTCGCTGGGCAGCCGCTGACGGCGTCGAGCAAGATGCTCGCGAACTTCGTTTCACCTTACGACGCCACGGTCACGGTTAACCTGAAGCGTTCGGGCGCGGTCGTCTGGGGCCGGCTCAACTGCGACGAGTTCGCCATGGGCTCCTCGACGGAAAATTCCGCGTTCGGCCCGACGTCGAATCCTTGGGATCTTACGCGCGTTCCGGGTGGTTCGTCGGGCGGCAGTGCGGCGGCGTTGGCGGCGGGCGAAGTCATTGCCACGCTCGGTTCCGACACCGGCGGCTCCATCCGGCAGCCGGCAGCGCTGTGTGGCGTCGTGGGGCTCAAGCCGACCTACGGACTCGTGTCGCGTTACGGACTCGTCGCGTTTGCGTCGTCGCTCGACCAGATCGGGCCGTTTGCGCGCACGGTCGAGGACGCGGCGCTGATGCTCGGTGCGGTCGCCGGTCATGACCCGCTCGACTCAACTTCGTTTAAGGCCGAGATCCCGGACTATCGCGCCGGACTGAACCAGCGCCGCCCATGGCGGCTCGGCATCCCGAAGGAATATTTCGGCGCCGGCCTCGATCCGGCCGTGGGCGCGGCGGTGGAAAAAGCGATCGCGTTCTACAGGTCACAAGGCTGCGAAATCAAAGAGGTGTCGCTGCCCCACACCCAATACTGCCTCGACACCTACTACATCATCGCGACCGCTGAGGCGTCGTCCAATTTGGCGCGCTTCGACGGTATCCGCTACGGCCACCGGGCGAAGGGCGCCAAGGATCTCGTGGATCTCTATTCCCAGTCGCGGGCGGAGGGTTTTGGCGCGGAGGTGAAGCGCCGCATCATCCTCGGCACCTACGTGCTCTCCAGTGGCTACTATGACGCCTACTACCTGCGCGCGCAGAAGGTCCGCACGCTGATCCGGCAGGATTTCCTCAACGCCTACCGTGAGGTGGATGCCCTCCTGACGCCCACCTCGCCGATGCCGGCCTTCAAGCTCGGGGAGAAATCCGACCCGCTCGCGCTCTACCTCTGCGACATCTACACCATCGGGGTGAATCTCGCCGGCCTGCCCGCGATGAGTGTGCCGTGCGGTTTCACCCCCGGGGGCTTGCCGATTGGCCTGCAGCTCATCGGGCAGCCCTTCCGCGAATCCGACCTGCTGGCGATGGCGCACACCTACGAACAGGGCCACGACTGGCATTCCCGGCATCCAGTCCTCTGAATTGTTACACAAAGAACACAGAGGATGCACAGAGAACACAGAGTTTGCCTGGAGATTGAGGAGATGGATCCTGGCATTAATCCACTCACCGAGCAGATTATCGGTGCGGCAATCGAAGTGCATCGCGAACTTGGGCCAGGATTGTTGGAGTCCGCGTATCAGCGGGCTCTAGCCCACGAATTGTGTCTTCGGGAAATTAGATTTGAGGAGCAAAAGCTCTATCCGATCACCTACAAAGACATGGTGATTGATGACGCCTATCGGCTCGATTTTTTGGTCAGTGGGTTAGTGGTCGTCGAACTGAAGACAGTCGATGCCTTACTCGATGTGCACGGAGCTCAAGTCCTTACCTATTCGAGGTTCTCTCGCTGCCGCATCGGTCTCCTGCTTAATTTCCGCTCCACCGTCCTAACGCGCGGCCTCCGCCGCTTCGCTCTGTGACCTCTCAATCCCCCTCGGTGCCCTCTGTGTCCCCCTCCTACGAAGCCGTCATCGGTCTTGAGGTGCACGTCCAGATCCGGACAAACTCCAAGGTGTTTTCGCGCGTGACCGCCGGCTACGGCCAGCCCGAGAACACGCTGACCGACCCGGTGGTGCTGGCCTTGCCTGGCGCGCTGCCGGTGATGAACAAGGCCGCGCTCGACGCCATCATCAAGGCGGGCCTCCTGCTCGGCTGCGAGATCGCGCCGGTCTGCAAGTGGGACCGGAAGAACTACTTCTATCCGGACTCACCGAAGAACTACCAGATCTCGCAATACGACCAGCCCATGTGCTTGGGCGGCATGGTTGAGATCGAACTGCCGGGTGTGGCACGCAACGTGATGGGCGAACACAAGAAAATCCCGCTCACGCGCATCCACCTCGAGGAGGATGTCGGCAAGTTGAACCATTTCTCCGGGGATTCACTCGTCGACTACAACCGCGCCGGCACGCCGCTGATGGAGATCGTCTCAGATCCGGCGATGCACACCGCCGACGAGGCGTTTGCCTATCTGACCTCGCTGCGCGCCACGATGATCTACGGCTGCATCTCCGACTGCGACCTGGAGAAGGGCCAGTTGCGCTGCGACGCCAACATCTCCATCCGCCCCGTTGGCCAGAAGGAGCTCGGCGTGAAGGTCGAGCTGAAGAACCTTAACTCGATCTCCTTTGTCCGCGACGGCATCGCGCACGAAATCAAGCGGCAGACCGCGGTGCTCGAGTCCGGCGGCACGCTGGTGCAGGAGACGCGGGACTACGACGGCCAGACCGGCCTCTCGCAGTCGCTGCGGTCGAAAGAGATGGCGCACGACTACCGGTATTTCCCCGATCCCGACCTGATGCCGGTAAAAGTGGACGAGGACTGGAAGACGCGCCTCCGGGGCGAGTGTCCCGAACTCCCGTTCGACAAGCAGCGCCGGTTCCAGGTGGAGTATCAGCTGCCTTACACTCTTACCTCGGTGCTCGTCTGGGACCATGCGCTGGCGGATTTTTTCGAAGCTGCAGCCAAGCTCAGCGGCAAGGCCCAGGCGGTGGGCAACTGGATCGTCAACGACTTGCTGCGCGAGCTGGGTGCGGCGAAGCAAACGCTCGCGGAAACAAAAATGAAGCCGGAGCACGTCGCGGGCCTGGTCGCGCTGATTGACGCGGGCACGCTGCTGCCCAACGCGGCGAAGGAAGTCTTCGTCGAGATGTTCGCCAGCGGGGAGCTGCCGGCGGTGGTGGTGGATCGCAAAGGCCTGAAGGCCGCGCCGGTGGATGCGGGTGAACTGGAGCAATGGTGCCGCGACGCGATTGCCGCCAACCCGAAGTCCCTCGCTGATTTCAAGGCGGGCAAGGAAAGCGCGCTCAATGGGTTTAAGGGCTTTGTGATGAAAGCCGCCAAGGGGAAGGCCGACCCGAAGCGGGTGGATGAGACGCTGCGCAAATTGCTGGCGGGGATGTAATCGCAGGCCGCGAGCTTGCTCGCGCTTCCGACCGAGCGTCTGCCAGCAGACGGCCTAAGACGACCAATCATCGTGCGGAGTTGCGCCTCCGCCATGATGCGCTAGGCTGGTGGCCGTATGAAAACCACGACAAGCGGGACGAATTCGCTGTCGCGGCGCGACGCCCTCAAGACTTTGGGTGCCGGTGCCGCTTTTTTGGGCCTTGGGATTATATCCACGCGGGCGCTAGCGGCCGACGCTCCCTTAGCATCAGCACCCGCTGCTGCCGTGCTGACGCAGCCGTTCACCCTGCCCACGCTCGGCTACGCCTTCGATGCGCTTGAGCCGCACATCGACGCCCGCACAATGGAGATCCATTACTCAAAACATCATCAGGCCTACATCACCAACGCCAACAAGGCTTTGGCCGATCACCCCGATCTCCAGAAACTCTCGGCCACCGAGATCCTGAAGAAACTCGCCACGATGCCAGACAAGATCCGCACGACCCTGCGCAACAATGTTGGCGGCCATGCCAACCACTCTTTTTTCTGGCAGATCATCGGCCCCAATGCCGGCGGGGCACCGACGGGCACTCTGGCGGCGGCCATCGACCGGAACTTCGGTTCCTTCGAAAAATTCAAGACGCAGTTCAGCGATGCCGCCATGAAGCGCTTCGGCAGCGGCTGGGCTTGGCTCAGCGTGAAGGGTGGGGCGCTCAACGTGGTCTCGGGACCCAATCAGGATTCCCCACTGACCGACGGGGAGACCCCCGTGCTGGGTCTCGATGTCTGGGAGCACGCCTACTACCTGCACTATCAGAACCGCCGGGCGGATTACGTCGCGGGGTTCTGGAATGTGGTCAACTGGACGCAGGCCTCCGCCAACTATGCAGCCGCAATGAAAGTCTGAACTGTTGGAGACCGGGGTAACGCAACGTTGCCCGCAAGCGGGCAGCAACCTCCTTAACAAAAAGTCCGCGGACCCATTCGGGCCGCGGACTTTGATTTTAATACGATGAATCGCAGCGGGCTCAGTTCGTGCGGGCCGGAACGGTGAGGGGCGTCGCGGTCCGGTCCGCCTGGGGCACCGTGCCGAAGAACTCCACCATGTGGGTGACGTCACTGTAGCCTCGTTCCTTAAGCACTTCCTCAACCTGCAGCACGCAGCGGCGGAGCTCGGCCGTGGTTTCGGCGTCGATGCTTTCAACCTGATTCGTCTCTTTGCAGACGAAATGGTAACTGGTGTTGGTCTCGCCGACGTTGATCGCGTAGAGGCTCGTGCCGTTGTGATAAAAAGAACGGCGGACCAGTCCAATGGCCTCAAATGCCGCCAAGCAGCGATAAACTGTGACCAGATCGCATGAGTCCTTCACCAAGTCGCCATGGATTTGCTCGATGCTGGAAGGCTGGCTGCGCTGGATGAGCGCCGAAAGGATCGCGATGCGGGGCTGCGTAATACGCAGGCCGGCCGACTTGAGCTGGGAACAGGCGATAGTGATTGGCGTCTGCCCGGCCGGAACGTCCGTTTTGGGGCCAGCCAAGGGGTGGTTAGTTTGGGTCGAGGCGATCATCTGTAATAAATTTGTGACAATGGGCTGACGTAAGGCGAGGGAATTTATTGCCTGTCACCCGGGGAGCGTCAGTAGCCCGGCGTATCTTAACCGTATCCGGCGCCCGTTGCAGGTTGCGCGACCCGGCGGCGTGTGCTAATTCCGTCGCATTCGCATCATGCAAGACCCGGATTTCGCCGAGATAGTCAGTCTGATTTGCAAGGAAGACCCCCGCTTTGACCGAAAAGCCTATGATTTCATCAGGCTGGGGCTCGATCATGCCGTCAAGGAGCTGAAGAAGAAGGATACCTCCCGCGCCGCCCGCTCCCGGCACGTTTCCGGGCCGGAACTCCTTGAAGGCCTTAGGGTTTACGCTTTGGATCAGTTTGGCCCCTTAACCAAGACCGTGCTCAATTCCTGGGGCGTTAAACGCTGTACGGACTTTGGCGATATCGTGTTTAACCTCATTGAATACAACGTTTTCAGCAAAACCGATAACGATCGCCGCGAAGATTTTACCGATATCTACACCTTTGATGAGGCCTTTGTGAAGCCCTTCCTGCCGACCCGTGCCCGCAAAGGCCCTGTCGGTTCAACTGGCGCCGCCGAGGCCTTAGGGTCGGCCTAAACCGGCTTGTCTGAGTCCAATCGCACCATGGTCACTTCCTTTTCCGCCGCCGCCGACCTCCGCCTCCTCGATCCGTTTTGGCGCGAGCCGTCCGAGCGCATTGTCCTCCCCAATGGACTGACACTCATCCTCAAGCCCGACCGATCCGCGGCGCTGGCCTCGGTCCAAGTCTGGGTGAAGACCGGCAGCATCCACGAGGGCGGCAATCTCGGCGCCGGCCTTTCCCATTATCTGGAGCATATGCTTTTCAAGGGCACGACGCGCCGCGCCGGTCGTGAGATCTCGGCGACGGTCCAGGCCCACGGCGGCTACATCAATGCCTATACGACCTTTGACCGGACCGTTTATTATATCGACCTGCCCAGCGAGCACACGGCCGTTGCGATCGACCTGCTCGCCGACGCGGTGCTGAACTCCACGCTGCCCGCCGATGAGACCGCGAAGGAGAAGGACGTTATTTTGCGCGAGATCGCGATGACGAAGGACGATCCGGACAACCGGCTCTGGGACGCGCTGTTCTCGACCGCCTTTCGGGAGCACCCCTACCGCCAGCCCATCATCGGGCACCGCGACGTGTTTTCCGCCGTCACGCAGGAGGACTTGGTGAATTATTACCGGGCCCGCTACGTGCCGAACAACCTCGTGGTCGTGGTCGTCGGCGACATCGACGTCGCCGCGACGCGCGCCGCGGTCGAGCAGCATTTCGGCGCCGCGCCCCGCGTGAAACTCGCCCCGGTGCTGGTTCCGTCCGAGCCCCTGCAGCTCGCCGCGAGGGCGGAGCATCGCTTTGAAAAAGTCGAGACGACGCGCGCCGTGCTGGCGTGGCCGATCCCGGGCCTGACCCACGATGATGCTCCCGTGCTCGATCTCCTGTCGATGGTGCTGGGCAGCGGCGACAGCTCGGTGCTGTGGCAGGACATCCGCGAAAAAACCGGCCTCGTGCACACGATCGACGCCTCCAGCTGGAATCCTGGCACCAGCGGGCTGTTCTGCATTTCCTTCACCGCCGATGCCGACAAGCGCCTTGCCGCCACCGCCGCGATCCAAAGGTCCCTCACGCGCTGTGCCACGCGGGGCTTCACCGCCGCCCAGCTGAAGAAAGCGCTCCGGCAGCTCGTGGTAGGCGAGATCAACATCCGCAAGACCATGAGCGGGCAGGCCTCGCGCCTGGGCGCCGCCGAAGTTGTCGTCGGCGATCTCGATTACAGCCGGGCCTACTTCGAACGCATCCGTGACATCACGCCGGCCGAGCTGCGTCGCGTGCTGCGAATTTACCTTACGCCCACGCGCCTGACTTCCATTTCGCTAAATCCCGTGGCTTCTGCACCCCCGGCCGGGTTGGGCACCGCCGCAGCGTGGGCGCCGGCGGATTTTTCCGAGTTCCGGCTCCCAAACGGCGCGCGGCTCCTGCTGCAGCCCGATCACCGGCTGCCCAATCTCCACCTGCGATTCATCATGCAGGGTGGACCGCTGTTCGAGGAAGCCGGCAAGCGCGGCGCCACGGCGTTGCTCGGGACGATGCTCACGAAGGACACGCGCGAGCACAGCTCCGCGGAGGTGGCCGAATTCATCGAGGAAGTGGGCGGTTCGTTTTATCCCTTTTCGGGCAACAACTCGCTCGGCCTCGCGATCGAAGTGCTGCCGACGGACGCCGCGCGCGCGCTGGCCGTGCTGGAAGAGGCCGTCTGCGCGCCCGCGTTTAAGGCCTCGACCTTCGCCCTTGAGCGGGACGCACAGGTCGCTGCGCTGCAGCAGGATGCGGATGATGTCGTCACCTTTGCCCGGAAATTCGGGCGCAAGAAATTCTTTGGCCCGCATCCGCTCGCGATCGACGCGGTGGGTGACGAGGCTGGGGTGAACGCGCTCAAACCGGCCGATCTCGCGGCACTGTACCGCCGCCTCTGCGTCGGTCCCAATGTCGTGCTCGCCGTCGCCGGTGACTTCAACCCGCGCAAGCTGACGCCGAAACTCAAGGCTTTCCTGGGCAAAATCTCGTCCAGCGCGGCGCCCATCGCGGCCATGCATTCGGGCGTTCCGGCCACGGCGGGTGATCTCGTCGAGCAGCAGCCGCGCGAACAGGCGGTCGTGCTGCAGGCCTTTCCGGGTCCGCGCGCGCATGCCGAGGATTTTTATGCCGGCGAGATGGCCGACGAATTGTTCAGCGGGATGGCCTCGCGACTCTTCGAGCGGGTGCGCGAGGAAAAAGGCCTGGCGTATTTCGTCCGCTCGGGGCGGGTCATCGGCCTCGACACCGGCATGTTCTACTTCTTCGCGGGCACGCAGCCCGGCCGGGAGGCCGAGGTGCTGGCAGAGATCGAGGCCGAGATCGCCCGCGTCCAAGCCGGCGGGGTGGAGGCGGTTGAACTCCTCCGCTGCCAGACGCGGTTGAAAGCAGCGCGACGCCAGGGTTTGCAGACGAATTCGTCCCGCGCGATGCAGGCCGGAATCAACGCGCTGCAGGGTCAGCCGATCAACGATTGGAAAAACTACGACGCCCGCATTGACGCCGTCACGGCCGACGACCTCGCCAGGTTTGCGCAGCGCTATTTCCAAAAGAGCCTGCGCACCCAGCTGATCGTGCGGCCGTGAGCGCGCTGGCCGAGCTCTTTCCTGACGGTGACTACCGTTTTCATCTGACCCTGCGGCGGGGCGCCCCCGTGGATTTTTTCCGAACGCGCGACCGATCGGGGCGGATTTTGGCGGAGCGGTCCAAATGGCTCGCGGAAAACCCGGGGCGTTATGCCGCATTGCAGCCTGAGGGCGAAGCGCTGCTGGTGGAGGTCGCCGAGCTGGCGGACAAAGAGTGGGGGCTGCCGCAGACGACCAGCGTTCGCGCGCTCGGGTCCGTGCTGGAGCCGGATTTCCTGCTGCTCTCACCTGACGCCAACGGGGCCTTTCGGCTGCGTGGCGGGGCGCTGTGTTTTCCGACGAGCTGGGCGCTGGAGGAGAAACTCGGCCACGCGCTCGACTTTATCCACGGCATGGTGCCCGGGCTAAATCCGGCGCTGGCTTCGCCGATCCAGCAGTTTCTCGCCAAATTGAAACCGGGCGTCGCGTTTATGCGCGAAAACTGGGGCATCGTGGCGAATGACGAGCTGAACCTGCATCCGGCGCGGGCTCTGCCGCCGCCGACGCTGCCCGTCGCGCTCGGCCGGCTGTGGCTGCGCGTGGAGCATCAGTCTCTCGTGGCGCTGCCGCGCACGGGCGGGGTGTTGTTCGGCATCCGGATTGCGCTGCACCGGCTGGATCACGTGGCGCTCGACTTCGCCGCGCGGGCGGGACTCGGACGCGCGCTCCAAACCATGCCCGCGGAGGTCGCGGCCTATAAACGCCTCGACGCGGTGCGCGAGGCGATCGTTGGCATGCTATGAGCGGTTGTCGTGGGTTGGGGTTTATCCCCGAGAGGTATTTCTGCTGTCGGGCGTAAAGCCCGACCCACGGTAGTTAACCTTCAAATCGACTTCTGGCCGTCTGCGAGCGCCCCGTTCCACTTGAGTTTGGTGCGGACGACGGCGAAGTGCGAGTAGTCAGAGCGCTGCACCAGGGAGAGCTTGAGCTTCGACACGGAAATCTCGACGGGCGAGCCGATGCCGACCTGCAGGTTGCGCTGGCCGTCGAGGGCGACGAGCAGCTTGGAATCGTCGGAGCGGTTGAAGACGCGCAGCTGGACGTTTTGGCGGAAAATGATGGAGCGGTTGCTCAACGTGTGCGGGCAGATCGGCGTCATCGCGATCACCTCGGCGCTCGGATGCACGAGTGGGCCGCCGGCGGAAAGATTGTAGGCCGTCGAGCCGGTCGGCGTGGAGAAGATGAGGCCGTCGCAGTAGTAGTCGGTGACGAGCTCGCCGTCGGCGACGACCTCGAGCCGCACGAGGCGCGAATTGACCTCGTTTTTGATGAGCACGTCATTGAGGGCGAGGCCGCGTTTGCCGGAACCGGTCGAGCAATCGAGCATTGAGCGCTGGGCGATCTTGTACTTTCCGCTGAGGACGTCGCTGAAATGGGCGCGGGCCTCGTCGGCGGAAAACGTGGTGAGAAAACCAAGGCTGCCGCGGTTCACGCCGATGATCGGCACCTGGAGCCGCGCGGCCTCGTGGGCGACCCCGAGCAGCGTACCATCGCCGCCGATGACGCAGCAGGCGTCCACCCCGGCCAGAAACCTGCGGGGGAGAGTGAAGCGCGTGGTCTTCCGGAGTTTCACGCCGGCCTGCTTCGCGACCGCCATCAGCGTGCGCGCCAGGTCGGAGGCGCCGGGCTTGTCCTCGTTGACGACGAACGCGAGTTTGCGGATGGGCTTCATTCAGGGGCGAGGATTACACCGAAGTCGGAGACAGACAAAACCTTATTTATCCTGCGTCGCAGGGCACGGCCGCTTCCGAAGACCCGAACTCCGGAAGTTTGCCACAAAGAGGCACAAAATGCACAAGAAGGAATTCGGATTTTTAAACGCCTTGGCTGCTTCTCTTGGTATGCCCCGTTCCCGCCGGTTCGAATCCGAAATTTTGCGCTTTTTGTGCCTCTTTGCGGCAATCCCTCCGGGATTGGAGGATCGATCTTCGCGAGCTTAGCGTTCTTTGCGGTTAACCTGATTTAGGCTTTCCGCACACCGAGCAGGAATTCGCGGTTGCCGTCGGCGCCGGTGATGGGGGAGTCGAGCGAGCCGATGAGTTGGGCTCCAGCCAGCTGGCCCACTGCAAAATCCCGGACTTTGGCGAGGGTGGCATCCTGCACCGCGGTGTTGCGGATGACGCCGCGGCCCTTGTCGACCTCGGCTTTGCCAGCCTCGAACTGCGGTTTCACGAGCGCGACGAGCGTGCCGCCGGCGCGCAAACAGGGCCAGACGGCGGGGAGGACCGCGGTCAACGAAATGAACGAGAGGTCCATGACGACGAGATCGAAGTCGAGGCGAGGCAGGTCGGTGGGCTGAAGATGGCGGGCGTTGATTTTCTCGAGATTGGTCACGCGCGGGTCAGCGCGAAGCTTGGCGTGAAGCTGGGCGCGTCCGACATCCACGCAGACCACGTCGGCGGCGCCGGCCTGCAAGACGCAGTCGGTGAACCCGCCGGTGGACGCGCCGACGTCGAGCACGTGCGCGCCGGTCACGTTGAGCGCAAATTGGGCGAGGGCCGCGGTGAGTTTTTCGCCCCCGCGGCTGACGAAGCGCGGCGGTTGCTCGACGGTGAGGTCGTAGTCTTCCGGGAAATCCTTGCCGGGCTTGTCGAGCCGTTCGGTGCCGTGGAGCACGCGGCCGGCCATGATGAGGGCCTTGGCCTGGGCGCGGGTCGGGGCGAGGCCGCGCACGACCAGCAGCTCATCGAGGCGGAACTTCGCGGCGGCCATGGTTCAGATTCGGAGGGTGGAACGTATTGCCCTCAATACGTTGGATTGGAGTTGGAGCCGCGGCGCCCTCGCCGCGGTTGGACGCCGGACGCGGCGAGGGCGCCGCATCCCCAACCAGACAAGCGCATTGGGGGCAATTCGCTCCATCTCCCAAGGCGGAATTTTCCAAGAGCACTCACAGCGCCACGCCAACCGCATTGAGGAAAGCGCGGGCGATGATGGCGTGGCCGATGTTGTTGGGATGCACGCGATCCCAGGCGAGATTGTTGGCGTGCATGTGCTGCAGCGCCGCGTTGAAGGCGGCCTGGGTGTCGATGAAGAGCGCTTTGTGCTTGGCGGCGGTCTTTTTCACGATCGCGCCATATTCGTCCATGCGGGCGCGCATGGCATCTTCCGGGTTGGGTTCGATGTAAAACGGAGCCATGAGCACGAGGCCTTTCACCTTCGATTTGGTTTGGGCGACGAGGTCATCGAGCGTCTTGGCATAGACCTCGGGCGAGACGTGGATCTCAGTTTGGCGCGGGAGGTCGAACTGCCGCCACACGTCATTCACGCCGATCATGACGACCAGCCAGTCGGGCTTGAGCGCGATGACGTCAGTCTGCCAGCGGGCCTTCAGGTCGAGCACGGTGTTGCCTGAGCTGCCCATGTTGACCACGCGGATGGCGCCGGCCGGGTTGATCGCGGCGAGCAAGCCCTCGACGATCGAGACGTAACCCTTGCCCAGGGCGCCGAACAGCCCCTCGCCGACGGGCCGGGCGCGTTCGCAGTCGGTGATGGAGTCGCCGATGAAGACGAGTTTGCTTTGCGGGGCGATTTTCATCGGGGCGGATGTTTAACCACGAAATACACGAAAGACACGAAATTCGGGTTTCGGAATTTATCGCGGAAACGCGGAGGAGCGGAAGCGCGAAACTGATTCCTGAATTAGAGGATTGATTCCCAAATTCCGCACCTCCGTGCTTCCGCGATACGGTTTGGGGTTGGCGGCTATGAACGATGCGCCCTAGCTATTCCCATGCGCCCCTCCGTTTTTTCCCTGAAGCGCAACGATCTGCACGGACTCGTTCTGCAGGAACCGGTGAAGATAGGTTACCTCGGGGTGAAGACGATCGTCCAGGTCCTGCGCGGAGAAAAAGTGCCGGCGGTGGTGGACACAGGGGTCTATCTCGCGACAGCGCAGAACTTAAACGATCCTGCCACCGCGGGATTGATGCCGCTGCAAAAATGACGGCGGCTGCTTCTGACCTCGTCGCATTCCGACTATAGCTGCAAGGCTCGCCACAAGCACCACAAAGGGGTCTTTGGTCGACGCGAAGCCATGGCGTCATCTTCGCGAAGCGAGCGAACCACAATTTCTGGTTGCCACGTCGGTGTGGTTTCTCGAGTCACGGACTGCGCGAAATCAACGGGATATTTCTGGGGCCCCAACTCCGAGACTGCATCGAGCAATGGTTTGACGCCTGCACTCCAAGCGTTGCTAAGCGCAATGTCGTCGGCCTTAGGGACGCCATCCGCAGAAAACATGATGCGCAGTCCGACGCCGTCGGCCACGTTGGTGGCACGGATAATGTTCCCTCGCAGGGCAGGAGGGACCGCCTGCAGCGCATCTTCAATTTTCTTCAGACCGGCCTGGTCAAGGGGCGTGGATGCAAGCAGCACGTCTTCGGAACCCAGTTCCCCGGTTGGCCCTACGACGCAAATTCGATCTGGGAGAACTATCCACTGCCTTTGGTAGTGCAGACCCCACTCTTGCAAGGTGACGAGCCGGCCGTTTGGAGAAATGCTCTTAACAAATTCGGGTTTCAGGTGCCACAACACCTTGGATATTTGTCGCCCGGTCGAATTGGTAAAATAGAAAATATGCTGGTTGCTACGCGAAGTCTCGATTCGGAGTTCAAGATAAACTTCCCCGAGTGTGTAGAGGGATACATCGGTTAGACCTCGAATTGTGGTAACGGAGCGAGGTTTGAGCTGCTGGAAAATAGAAGGAATGTCTTCCTCCATATATTGTGCGAACCCCTGGTTCTTGAGTGTGTTCTTGCTGAAATCGGCGATCGCCACGAAGTCGACCGGAGCCAATCGCGTTACACGCGCGATGGCTCGATGAAATGTAACGTAATCGATGACATTGGCCACTAGGACTCCAAAGGTCACTATAACCACCAACGCCACAGAGGCAGTCACCAGCCGCTTGGTTTTCATTCCGACGAGATATGATTACCGGCTGCCTGAGACGAAAACTTCAAAACCGCCTTGGGTCCCCAAAGTCCGGGTTTGTGATAGGCTATGAGCTGATCGTTGCTAACAAATCCTGACTGCGACGGTTCGCTTCCAGCCCCCTCAATTCGACACCAGCGGAAACATCTCACCATTCAGCTTGTCGCCTTGCGTGAGGTTGAGGGGGTCGGTGACGGGATGGGACACCTTGTGGTAGGTCGTACCGTCCGGCATGTAGATGATGGCGATGGCTTCGCGGAGGCCGTCGGAGCGATTCGGGCCGGCATAGTGGAAGGTCATGCCGTTGTGCACGGTGACGGAGCCGGCCTTCAGCTCACAAGTGACGGGCTTGATGCCCTTGGTCTGCGGGGCGACGGTGAACAGTTCTTGCGGGTCACCGAGATTGACGGGTTCGATATCCAGCATCTTCTGCGTGCCGGGAATGAACGACATCGCGCCGTTGTGGATCGTGGTGTCGCGCAAGGCGACCCAGATGGTGAGCTGGTGCATCTTCTGCTCGTGCGGCCAGTAGGGCGTGTCCTGGTGCCACGGCGTCTTCGCGCCAGTGTGCGGCTCCTTGAAGAGCGCATGGTCGTGCCAGAGGCGGACGCTGGTGCCGCTGAGCTTCGAGGCAATGGCACCGAGGCGGCGGGAGACCACGAACGGCTTCACGGCTGGGAAGCGGTGCCAGAGGTTTACGCACTGGATGAAGATCTGCTCGTAGCTGCCTTTCACCCGATTCGGATCGAGGTTCTTGGTGTCCTCTTTCACCGCCGCGGCGACGGCGTCGCGGAAGGCGACCAAGTCATCGCCGGTGATGACATCGTTGAGTTGGATGTAGCCGTCACGCTGGTAGGCAGTGACTTGCTGGATGGAGAGGGGATAATCGTCAGTCATGGGTATAAGGGTTGCCTGAACGAACCCAACAGAGGCGTGGGGTCAAAGTTTTTGTCGCGCGGGCGACCAGCAGGTGGTGCGGCCGCCGATCTCGGCGTGGGCCAGGGGCGTGCCGGTGCGCGGATCGTTTCCTCCCGTCTTCCAACGGTGGCGAAAGAGCCAGGTCTTGGGAATATGGGCGTTCAAGTCGGGCGGCAGGTAGTTCCCGCGTCCAGCAATCGTCTCGAGGGCCAGGCGGCAGACCCTGCGGCACTCGCGCCACAGGGCCTTCACTTCGGCCGGCTTGAGCGAGCCGGCGCGGCGGCGGGGGTGGATCGCAGCCCTCCAGAGGATTTCGTCGGCCATCCAGTTGCCGACTCCCGGGAAACGCTCCTGCATCAGCAGCACAGCCTTGATCGGGGCTCGGGCGCGGCGTTTCAGGAAAGCGGCGAAGGCCCCGACGGTGAACGCGTCGGAGAGGATGGGCGGCGCGATTTTCGTCCACCACGCCGGCGCGGTGGGGCCGCGGTGGAACTGCACGCGACCGAACATCCGCGGATCGGAGAAGACGAGCTGATGCTTCGCGGTCGTGAGCACGAGGTGATCGTGCTTTTTTGCGACGTAGCCGGGAGATTTAACCTGCAGTTCACCACTCATGCCAAGGTGAACGCCCAGCCACCTCCCGCCACTGAAGCGGAAAAGCATCTGTTTGGCCTGGGCCTCGGAGGACAGGAATATTGCGCCGGTGAGTGCGCGGCGGATCGCCAGAGGTTTGGCTCCGCGGAATATCTTGGCGGCGGGATGGACTCCTGCCTGGGTGATCCGCTGGCCGGTGGCTTGGGCCCAGCGTTTGCGGAAAAATTCAACTTCGGCGAGTTCGGGCATGAATCGGATTTTTTACCACGGATCACACGGAAGGCCACCGATCGGAACAGGATGAGCCCCCGGAATTTCCGATCCTCGTCGTTCCGGGTATTCCCTGCGCAAAAATCAGGTGAGCGTCGCCGCGAACTCGCTGAAACTGGGGTAGATCGGGATGTGGTGCATCTCGATCTCGGGCAGGGTGGTCGGATCGATTTTGCCAGTGCGCATGGCGGCGATTTTGATTTTGGCCGCGAACGCGGCTCCGATGTCGGCGACGGAGTCACCGACCATCCAGCACTGGGCGGGATCGAGGTGGTGCTGGGCGATTTGCTCGAGGATGAAGCGGGGCGAGGGCTTGCGGTAGAGGATAGGCTGACCCGGGCCCTCAGGGGCGATGCAGACCGAGTCGAAGAGCGGCGGGCCGAGCCCGAGCAGTTCCTCCATGCGGGCGTTGACGCGGAGGGTATCGTCGAGCGTGTGCAGGCCGCGCCCGATGCCGGATTGGTTGGTGAAGAGGAAGAGTTTGTAGCCGAGGGAGCGCGCGCGCTTCAGGCCGGCGGCGGCGCCCGGGATGAGTTCCACGCCGGCGGGATCGGCCAGGTAGACTTTGTCGATGATCAACGTCCCATCGCGGTCGAGGAACAGCGCCTTCATTTGCTGAAAACTGCATGGGCGCAGACTTGCTGCGCCCATGTCGGTTGGTTCGTGACGGCGGTCGCGGGCGGGGTCGAACGGGCGCAGCAAGCCTGCGCCCCTACGAGGGACCGCGAGGGACTACGCCTCGTGTGCGACATAGGCCATCAGCTCAGCGGGCGTAACCGTGGCGGTGCCGACCTTGCCGACGACGACGCCGGCGGCGGCGTTGGAGAAATGCGCGGCGTCCTCGAGCTTGGCGCCCGCGGTCAGGGCGAGCACGAGGGCGGCAAGGGAGGTGTCACCGGCGCCCGAGACATCGAAGACCTCCCGTGCGGCGGTGGGAATGATCTTGGAAATTTTTCCACCGGAACTGAGCAACATGCCCTCCTCGCCGAGAGTGATGACGAGGTGCTTGGTGCGGTAAAGCTGGTGGAGCTTAGCGCACACTTCGTCCGCGGGATAGGGCGTGTGGGGGAGGAGTTTGATCCCCGCGAGCTCGAGGGATTCGCGCTTGTTGGGCGTGATGAGGTCAAGGTCCTTGAAGGTGAGGAGGCGGCGCGGCTTCGGGTCGAGGGCGACGAACTTCCCGGCGGCGCGGGCGAGCTTGGCCACCCGGGCAATGAGCTCGTTGTTCAGGATGCCCTTGGCGTAATCGGAAAGGATGATGGCGTCACAGGCTTTGATTTCCGACGCGAGAAGCGACTCCGCCTCTTTGGGGGTCACATGGTAGGCGGTGGGCGGGGATTCGCGGTCGATCCGGCAGAGTTGTTGGCCGCGAACCATGATGCGCGTCTTGATGATGGTCTGGCCGGTGCCGGGCGTGTCGATCGTGCTGATGCCCTTCGCCTGCAGGATGGCGCGCAGTTTTCCGCCCGTCTCCATGGGGCCGAAGTGGCCGGCGACGGTGCAATGCGCGCCGAGGGCGGCGAGGTTGAGGGCAACGTTGCCCGCGCCGCCGGCGGTGCTGAATTCCTCGGAGACATCAATCACCGGGACCGGGGCCTCGGGAGAGATGCGGGTGGCGTCGCCCTTGATGTAGCGGTCGAGCATCACGTCGCCGACGACGAGGATGCGCAGCTTCGCGATGCTCTGCAGCAGGCCGGGGAGATTTTTCATCTGAGTTCCCATTCGTAGTGATATTTGGAAAGCATCTTCGGTGACTTATCCGTGACTTGGACGACATCCTCGATCCGGCAGCCACCGAGGCCCGGGTAATAAAGGCCGGGCTCGACCGTCACGACGGCGCCTTGCTTGAGGAACATGGAAACCGTGGGGCTGAGGCGCGGCATCTCGTGGACGGCGAGGCCGAGGCCGTGCCCGGTGCCGTGGAAATAACCGACGGAGCCGTTCTTGGTGTGCTTCGTCTTGTAGCCGGCCTCGAGGAACGTGGCGGCGACCTTCTGGTGCACCTTCTGGCCGTCAACGCCGGTGCGGATCATCTTGATCGCGGACACTTGGGCGGCGCGGACCGTGGCGACGAGCTTGCGCTGGGCATCGCTCGCGCGGCCGCGGAGGAAGGTGCGGGTCATGTCGCCGTAGTAGCCCGTCTCCGTGACGCGCGGGAAGATATCGAGGATGATGAGGTCGTTGGCGCGGAGCGGGCCGGAGCCGCGGTTGTGCGGGTCGCAGGCCTGGTCGCCGCCGGCGACGATGGTGTCTTGGGAATTGCCCCCCTCGCGCAGAATGGCGCTCTCGATGGCAAATTTCAGAACCTCGGACGTGAGGGCCTTGCCGGCGTAGCGGAGGGTGCGGCCTTTTGGGCGGGACGCGCGGAGAATGGCCTCGGCGGCGGCGAAACCGACGGCGCTGAGCCGGTTGCCCTCGCGAATGGCGGCGGCCTCGGCGTCGGACTTGATCTCGCGTTCCGGAAACATCGGACCGCCGGCCGGCTCGACCTTCACTCCCAAGGCCCGAAGCTTGAGGAAGAGGGCGACGGGAAAGTCGTCGGGCACGCGAAAGCCGGAAAGTCGGAAGGAGCGGGCGAGTTCGGCAATGATCTCGGCGATGCCGACCTTGCGGCGGGGCCAGCGGGTGACGGCGTTGGCATGCCAGTCGGCGAGGGGCAGCACGGTGTCGAACTTGCGGGCCTTCTTGACCCGGCCGAACTCGAGCGCGTTCTGGACGGAGAAACGCCGGGATCCGATGCCGAAGCTGATGAAGGGGTCATGCACACCGACGCGACTGAAATAGAGCTGGTCGGAGCTGGTAGCGGTGTCGGCGTAGAGGAGGGGAGGGAGCGGGGAACGGGCCACGGTGGAGAGAGAGGTTGAACTGGGGAGCGCGGTGGATTAGCCAACGAGTCTGTGAAAAACGCAAATCTGGTTTCTTTGATCGCCTGCGGCTTGGGCCTGATGCTCGCGGTGGCGGGCTGTGGCGCAAAGCAAGCGGCCGCGCCGGCGGCCGCCAAGACGGTCGCGGATTATTTCCCGATCAAGGTAGGCGACCAGACCGTGCGCATGCAGCTCGCGGTGCTCCCGAACGAAATGCAGCGCGGCCTGATGAAGCGCCGCGACCTCGCGCCGGATCAGGGCATGATCTTTGTCTATGTCTCGACCCAGCAGTTGAGCTTCTGGATGCACGACACGCCCACGGCGCTGGACATCGGGTTTTTCAACGCGGCCGGTGAACTCGTGGAGATTTACCCAATGCTGCCCTACGATGATAAGCGCATCAGCTCGCGCAGCCGGGACCTGAAGTTCGCCTTGGAAATGAACCTGAACTGGTATCGCGACCACGGAGTAAAGCCCGGCGCGAAGCTCGATTTGAAGGCGCTCGCGGAGGCGCTGAAGGCGCGGGATATCGATCCGCTGCGGCTGCACCTGCAGTAATGACTCCGGATTTTGATCACGGATCACACGGGTTGACACGGATGAATCCCTGACGGTTGCCGGGTTTTGATCCGTGATTATCCGTGTAATCCTGAACAAAATATTCTGAGCTTTTAAGTCCTTCTGGCAGGTAAGCGGGACATGGTGTTCGAACCTCGGAATTTACCACGATTGCACCGCCGGACACGAATCAATCTCAAGACCGCCTTGAGATCGATCCGTGTCTGCAAGTGATATCCGTGGTCAAAATCAGTCCTTCGGGATTTCGTTGTTGGTGCGAAGCACTTGGACGGGCTCCTTGGTTTTCACCCAGAGCTCGGCTTCCTTGTAGTGCTTGGCGGGGACGCTCTCGAAGGCTTCGCCGACGGTCTTGACCGGCAGCAGGCGGCCCTTTTTCGAAGCGTTGAAATCGTAGGCGGCCTTGAAAACGCGGTCGGGCGTGGTGGCGGGACTCTCGCTCTCGGGGATCTGCAGCACCCAGCCGGTGAAATCGGTTTTCGGCATCTTTCCATCGGGGTCGGACACCACGATGACATACTGCTTTTTCACCGCCGGCGGCTTCTCCTCGTCACCCGGGTCGGGCTGCACCACGAGGTTCATTTCCTCCATGACGCGACGGAGCACGGCGGGGTCGATGTGGTTCTTCTTTAAAATCTCGGCGACTTTGCTGACGTCAATTTTCGGCATGGTGTTTTCCGTTTGGGGGACCACGAATGGACACGAATGAAGGCGAATGTAAAGGCGGCGCATGGCTGAGGAATATTTCGACGTGGTGAACGAGCGCGATGAGCCGACTGGCCGGGCATTGCGTGAGGAGGTCCATACCCGCGGGCTGCGTCATCGCGCGGTGTTGATCTTTGTGGTCAACGCCAACGGTCAGATCTTTTTGCAGAAGCGCTCGATGACGAAGGACGTGTCCCCGGGATTGTGGACGGTGTCTTGCTCCGGCCATGTGGATGCCGGCGAGGAATATGACGTGGCGGCTCAGCGCGAGTTGGGCGAGGAACTCGGCCTGAAACTGCCAAATCCTCCTGCACGCTGGTTTCGGGTCGAAGCCTGCGCTGCGACGGACTGGGAATTTTCCTGGATGTACCGGACGACGGCGGAAGGGCCGTTCAAGCTCCATCCGCTGGAGATAGAAACGGGACGTTGGATCGGCCGTGAGGAACTCGAACTCTGGTTGCGCCGGCGCCCACAAGACTTCTGCCCGGGTTTTCGGTGGATCTGGTCTCTGACCAACGTGAAATAGGGCGGGTCTTTTCCCCGCCTTGGCTCGAAGGTGCAACGCGTTGCCCTCAACGCGTTGAGCCCCTCGGGCAATTCAAACCAGCGTCTTGGGGGCAAGCCGCTCCACCTCGGAAAAGGCGGGTCAAAGACCCGCGCTACCGTTGCTCCGTCGCCGGGCGATCCATCGCCGCGTTCTTGGAGCCGGGCTCGTAGTAGGACGGGCCGTTGCCAGTCACACGCCGGCCGGTGATTTTGCCGGGACCGGTGTTTTCGCTGAGGCGTTTGATTTCCTCGAACTGCTTGTTGGTGATGAGACGGCGCGGGACGCGTTTCTCGGCCTCATAGATGAGCCGCTCGCGGTCTTCGTCATCGGGGGTGTGCGGCAGCCAGGACGTGTGGTGACCCTGGTGTTTGGTCCACTCGATGTTACCGCCGTGCACGACGGCACTGATCTGGAATTTTCCCGCCTCGGGGTCTTTGCGCCACCAGCCGAACTCGATGCTCATGGCGAGACCATGTCCGCAAAGCTCAGACCGGCGCCAGCGCAAACTCCTTCACGGTCGCGCCCAGCCTGAAGTCGCCGCGTTTTTCGATGATGCGGCGCAATGTTACGTGGTCGGCTGTCACATCGATCACGCAGCCACTGAGGGGCGGGCAGAATGAGCCGGTGTTGAGGACCGTCACGCCTTCCCGGCGCCAGAAACCCGAGTGGTGGATATGGCCGATGATGGCGAAACGCGCCTGCGGGCGGTAGCGGCGGGTCAGGTTCGCGGCGAGGCCGGGTCCGCGCCGCCAAGCCCGTAGCACGCGCAGGATGCGCGCGGGTGGCCAGACGGTGTCCTTCATGAAACCGGAGCTGTATTTAAACCGGTTGCGCTCGGATTGATGGCGCTGCGGAATGGTGGCGGCGACGCGACGGTAGGCGGCGAGGCGCGGGTCGAGTTGGTCCCGCTCCTCGGGGGAGAGGAGAGCGAGTTCCGCGGCAAGGCGCTGGCGGATGAATGGCGCGTCCTGGCTCCATGGGACGAGGTCGTCGAAGATGATGTCGCCGTGCGTAACGAAGACCTGGCCGCCGGCGAGGTCGAGGGTGTGCTGGGTTGAGTAGTCGGGGTCGTGATTGCCGGTGAGGAAGGTGGTGGGCGGTGCGGAATGATCGAAGAACTGCCGCATCTCGGCGCGCAGTGCGCTGGTGGCAGCCGGGTCGGGGCCGGGGCGGGTATCGAGAGTGTCACCGTTCAACACAAGCGAAGTGGCGTCTTGGAACAGCGGCGTGAGCGACGGCAGGGACCTGATGCGGCTGCCGCGGTCGCCGTAGTGCAGATCGGAAAGGATGCGAATGACGTCAGACACGGGTCATGGGCGAGTTCGGAGTGGTGATAGCCGATTGGCAAGGTGCGTTGCTGATATGCCAGATTTTCGACCACGGATTATACGGATGGACACGGATCTATCCGATACTCCGATCCCATGCCTGGTTGGGTGGCGTGATCCATCGGTGTCAATCGGCGTAATCCGTGGTCAAATGGATCGGGTTCGCCCCTTGGTGGTTTCGACGCTTGCCAGCGGGACACGTCGGGCGTGGATTCGGCCCATGGCACTCCTTGGCTCCCTCGACACGCTCCGCGCCCAAACGGCCCCCCTGGAAATTTTCGCGGCGACGTTCACCTACCTCGATGACGTGTTCCGTGCCGGGTCACCGGCAGCCAGCCGACTGCGCAGCGCGGCCGTTGGGTCGAACCAGCGGATTGAGCTGACGGGCGGGGCGTTTGCGCTGGAGCAGGTTTATCTGACCAAGGCGCGGCCGGACGGTTTTTTTGAATCCCACCGCAAGTTCATTGACGTGCAGGTGGTGGTCGAGGGCGAGGAAGTGCTGGAGCTGGTGGAAATTTCGCGGCTGCCGGAGGGCACGCCCTACGATGCCGAGCGCGATTTCATCAAATATGCGAACTACGCCACGGCGTCCCTGCTGCGGCTGAACGCGGGAGAGGCGGCAATCTTTTTTCCGACCGATGGGCACATGCCGGGGCTGCGGCCGGGTGGGGTGGCGGGACTTGTGCGCAAGACGGTGATCAAGGTGCCGGTGGCCGTGTAACGGTCGGCGCAGGATGAACTACCGGCATCATTTCCACGCGGGCAATTTTGCTGACGTGATGAAGCATGCGCTGCTGGTGCGGCTTTTTTCGGGTCTGCAGACGAAGGAAAAGGGATTCCTGTATCTCGACACACATGCGGGCCGCGGCAGCTACGATCTGACAGTGGCGGAAAGAGGTGATACGCTGGTGCGCCAGCCGGAATATCCCAACGGCATCCGCCGGCTCTGGTCGCGGACGGATCTGCCGCAGACGCTCGCTGGGTATGTCGCGTTGGTGAAGAAATTCGACGGCGAGCGCGGAGGCGGGGGTGAGACACCGCGGTTTTATCCGGGTTCACCCTGGCTCGCGCGGTTGCTGGCGCGTCCGCAGGACCGGCTCGCGCTATGCGAGAAGCATCCGGAGGAATTTGAGCTGCTGGACATCGCGCTCTCGCGTGAGTCGAAGGTGACGATTCAAGAGCGGGACGGTTACGGCGCGCTGCGGGCGATGCTGCCACCGCCGGAGAAGCGCGCGCTGGTGCTGATGGATCCGCCGTTTGAGGCGGCAGACGAGTTTGCGCGGATGGTCACTGCGGTGGACGAGGGCCTGCAGCGATTGCCCGGGGGCGTGTTTGCACTATGGTATCCCCTGACGGAGCGGGCGCGGGTGGACGCATTTTTCCACGGGCTGATGGCGCTGAAGTTGCCGCCGACCCTGATGTTGGAGCTCGAGATCGTGGGCGTGCGGTCCCTCGCTAAATTGAAAGGCTGCGGACTGGTGGTGCTCAACCCGCCGTGGCAGTTTGACCGCGAGGCCGGCCCGATGCTCGACTGGCTGGCCGGGGCGCTGGCGCAGGAACCGGGGGCGGGTGCACGCTGCACTTGGCTGGTCCCGGAGCAGTGATCAGCTGACGGCGCGCCCGGACGTGACCGAGTTGAGCTCGGCGAGTGCGGGGGCAGATGGGAGCCGCACGACGAGCGGCGGGGCCTTGAACACCGGCCGGTTCCACAACACGTCCTCGCGCGTGATCTTCCGGATGATGGCCGGAGGATTCTCGCGCTCGACGGGCGGGCGGGCTGGGGGCGGTGGCAGGTTCATGGGGTGCTTCTTGACCCTATCATCGGTACAAGGTGCCAAAAAATTTAGATAAACCCCAAAATTCTTTGCCGCGGCCGGCGCGGGCGGGAAAAATGGGGGTGAGGACGTTACGATTAGGCAACGTGACGGGCCCGAAGGCTGTCCTCGGCGGACAGGCGCTTGGGTAGGGAGACGGTGAGGACGCCCTGGTAGATCTCGGCGTGCAACGCGGCATAATCCAGACCGTGGCCGAGCCGCAGGCGGAGCTGGTAGTCACGCTGGGCGGACTCGAGGTGAAGGGCCTGCCAATTGACGCGCACGAAGTGGGCCTTGCGGGCCGTGACGATTAGGTCGGGCCCGCGCGCCTCAATTTCCACGCCGGCGGCTTCGACGCCGGGGACATAGACGGTGAGCTTCACGGTGTCCGGGTGATCCCGGCAGTCATAGCTCGGGATGCGGACGTTCGCCGGGGCGGCGGGGGCGTCCAGGAGGGAGCGACTGCGGGCGGGACTGAGGGGATGGATGATCGTGTGCATGGGAGTGGGGAAAAATGGAGGTGGGAGCCTCGGGGCTTGTGGCCGCCGGGCTTCAGGATTTCTAAACTTTTTCCGTGGGACGGAGGTTTAGGCCTGGAAGCCCGAGCCGGTCTGATGTTTGCCCCAATTAAGGACGACCGGACGCATCTGGGCGCGGCAAATGGAAGCGACGGCCTTCGTAAACGAAGCGCCGGCGATGCCGCGGAGATGGTTTTGCTGAACGGTCATTGGAACAAGTGAGAGCATGCAGAAAGCATTTCGCGGGCCAAGGGCAAATTTTGTCATCAGGTTAAGATCCGGTGACGCACACCGTGGCGGAGGATGTGGTTGTCGCGCGCGCGACGCGGCTTAGGGTGGGGTCATGACGCCCATGACCGACTCCTCGACGACCCTGGCCGACCTCAAGACCCGGGTGCTGGCCTTTGCGCGGGAGCGTGATTGGGAGCAGTTTCATGCGCCGAAGAATCTCAGCATGGCGCTGGCGGCGGAGGCCGGGGAGCTGATGGAGCACTTCCTGTGGGCTACGTTGGAGCAGTCACTGGCCGTGGTCCAGGATCCCGCCAAGCGGCGCAAGATTGAGGACGAGCTGGCGGATGTCGTGATCTACGCGCTGGAGTTTGCGAACATCGGCGGGATGGACGTGGCGGCGGCGATCGAGCGGAAGATGGCGGACAATGCCAAAAAATATCCGGTGGAGAAAGCGCGCGGGCGGTCGGACAAGTATACGGAGCTTGAATGAGCGAGGGCGTTGGGGCCCTGCTTCGCGCAAGGCTAGGGCGGACAGGCTTGACTCCGCCAAATTCTCGCAAGCCTTTCCCGCGGATTTCCCGGATTGACGCGGATTAATCCCGGGTATCCGCGTTCCTCTAAGGGATCCGCGGTAAAGTATTCGCGGGGCAAGGCGGGGTTCGGCGACCCCGCCCTACATTTGAAGAGAAGAAGCGCGCCGGGCGGCTCAGAACGTATCACCTTTCCAGCCCCACATGCCGCGGTTGACGTCGATGAACTTCACGTAGACGCGGTCCTTGGCGATGCCGAGGTGTTCCTCGATGAGTTCGCAGAGGGCCTTGCTGAGTTTCTTGGTTTTCCGGCCGGGCAGTCCCACGCTTTTCAATTCGAGAAAGGCGACGGGTTCGTCGCTGCCGGCGAAATACATCGTGGTGTCGGGCTGGAGGGCGACCATCACGAGGCTCTCGGGCTTGTCGAGCTCGAGGGCGACGAGGGCGGAGGCGTTGTGGAGGATGGTATGCTGGGACTTTTTCCCGAGCGGGAGGTTGGTCTGGATTTTCAGGTAGGGCATGGGAAGGGAGGTTGAGCCGAGATTGACCCGGTTGCCCGGCCGCCGCAATCCCCGCGGCGGAAAACTGTGATGACTCTCAGGCGGTTTCCGCAGCGAAAGTCGGAGACTGGGTCATTTGATGCCCATTCGAGTCGGGCCGGAGTAGGTCGGGGTTTATCCCCGATATCCGGGAGTATCGGGCGTAAAGCCCGACCCACGTTAAACGATCGGATTGCCGAACTTCGCGATGATCTCCGCCGGGGTCACGCCCTGGCTCCGCAATGTGCGCAGGCTGAGGGCGTCATGGCGCTTGGCCAAACGCTCGCCTTGGGCGTCGTTCATCAACGGGCAGTGGAAGAAATCCGGGGGGGTCAGGCCGAGCGCACGGTAGACGAGGAGCTGGCGGAAAGTGCTCTTGATGAGGTCGGCGCCGCGGACGACCTCGGTGATGGCCATGCCGGCGTCGTCGACCGCGCAGGCGAGCTGGTAACTCGGGAGGTCATCCTTGCGCCACACGAGGAAGTCGCCGAAGTCGCGTCCGGCGACGGCCCGCTGCGGGCCGAAGCGGCCATCGGTGAAAGCGACCTCCTCGTGGTCGGGCACGCGGAGCCGCCAGTTGACGGAAATGGTTTCGCCGAGGGGCGGCAGCGGGGTGCCAGCCGGCGGGCGGAATTCCTTCGGGTAAACCGGCTCGTCATCCGCAGCGGTGCCTTCGTGCGGGGCGCCGATGGCCTCGAGGACGTCGCGACGCGAGCGGGTGCAGGGGAAGATCAGGCCTGCGGCATGCAGTTGCTCCAGGGCGGCACGATAGTGCGAGCGCCGGCCGCTCTGGTTGTAAGGTGCGTAGGGTCCGCCGGTGTCGGGACCTTCTGACCACGTGAAACCGAGCCAGCGCAGGTCCTCGAGCATGGCGTCCACGAAATCGAGGCGGAAGCGGATCGCATCGAGGTCGTCATTGCGCAGGACGAGCGTGCCGCCCGCTTGGCGGGTACGTTCCGCGGCAAACCAAAATGTGCGCGCGTGGCCCAGGTGGAGGTGACCGGTGGGCGAGGGCGCGAGACGTCCGCGATAGTTGGAGACGGGGGGAACCACGAAGGAACACCAAAGAACACGAATCGGCGGAGCGATACAGCGCTTTCTCGGCTTTAAGTCCGGTCAATTGCCGTCCATTCGTTTCCCACCTTATGGCCAAACTGCTCTGTGTTTACTGCGCCTCCAGCGACCGGATCGATCCGAAGTATTTCGCGGCGGCAACGGAGCTGGGACAAGAATTGGTGGCGCGTGGCTGGGGGCTGGTTTACGGCGGCGGCAAGACCGGGTTGATGGGGGCGGTCGCGCGGGCAGTGAAGGTGAAGGGCGGGAGGGTCGTGGGGGTAATCCCGGAGTTCATGAAGGCGCGCGAGCTGGCCTATGATGAGGCGGACGAACTCGTGACGGTCGTGACCCTGCGCGAGCGCAAGCTGCTGATGGAGGCGCGGGCGGATGCATTTGTGGCGCTGCCGGGCGGGTTTGGCACGCTTGAGGAGATCATGGAGATCCTTACGCTGCGCCAACTCGACGTGGTGAAGAAACCCTGCGTGTTCCTGAACCAGGACGGTTTTTACGACGACCTGCTGCGGATGTTTGAGCGGATGCTGGAGGATAAGTTCTTCAAGCCCTCGAACATGGATTTGTTTCGCGTGGCGAAGACGGTGCCCGAGATTTTTGCGCAGATTGAGGTTTCGGCGGGCGTGAAGGCGGAGTCGAAGTGGTTTGAGACGCGGTGACTCTGAGAATCGGATGGTGGCCCACGGAACACACGGAATACACGGAAAAAATGCCCGCTGTCTTGTTTCGGACTCTGATTCTCCCGTGTATTCCGTGTGTTCCGTGGGCCATGCTCCCTCCGAATTTAAATGCATCGTACTGAAGCTCTAAATCTCCTGCGGGCGCACGTGGCTCGGGCGCTCGATGCGCATGAGGCGGCCATGACGGCCGATACGATCCGGTTTGTGGAGGCGCACGAGGATTGCTTTTCCCGCACGCAGTTGAGCGGGCATCTGACGGGTTCGGCGTGGATCGTGGACGCGGGGCGCACGCGCACGCTGCTCACGCACCACCGCAAGCTCGACAAGTGGCTGCAGCTCGGCGGGCACGCGGACGGCGATCCCGATCTGCTGGCGGTGGCGCTGCGCGAAGGCTTCGAGGAAAGCGGGCTGACGCGGCTGCGTGCGGTGTCACCGGAGATTTTTGATTTGGACCGGCACTGGATCCCGGAGCGCAAGACCGACCCTGCCCATTGGCACTATGATTTGCGCTTCATGATCGCGGCCGACCCGGCGGAGCCGCTCGCGGTATCGGACGAGTCCCACGATCTCGCGTGGGTCGAGCTCCCGTGCGTGACGACGCTCAATCCCGAGGAGTCGATGGCGCGGATGGTGCGGAAGACTTTGGCGAAAACCTGAGACGGAAGGTTTGGCCATGAAGAGGCACAATAGGCTCCAAGGCTGCGGCCAATTCTCACTTGCGCCCATAGGCCCGTGGCGGAGTTGGTGCGAAGTCCCGAATTTTTTCGTGCCTCTTTGTGGCAATCAATTCCACAGCGCCACCACGTCGTCCTTGCGGACCCAGCCGGTCTGGCCATTGGCGAAGGAGAGGCGGACCCAGTCGAGGAAGGTTTGGTCGATCACGGCGACACTGCCCGGGGCGAGCGTGCTGGTTTTCTGGGTCGTGTCCGCTTCCGTCGGAATCGACCGCAGCTGGCCGCCGTGCCAGACGATGACGGCGCGGGTGTCGGCGGCTTCGCCGTAGGCGCGGAAGCCGAGCACGGAGGCCATCGCGAGCAGCAGCCCCGTTGTCAGGAGGAGCAACGCAGTCGTGGTCCGAATGCTCGAGCGCGTGCGATAGGCGCCGTAGATCAACAGACCGATTGCGATGGCTACAAGGACGGCGGCGACCAGGAGCGAGGTCTGCCAGCCGCCGGGCGACGCGAGCCGGGCGAGCGATTGCAGGGGACCGGGATGGGGGAAGGCGGCGAGGGGCTCGGGCAGATAGCCGGCCTTGTCGGCGGCGAGGGCGAACTGCCAGCGGATTTGTTCGTTGTTGGGCGCCTGGACAAACGCGGCGGTGGCATGGGCCATTGCGAGGTCCCAATGATCCTGTTGGGCGAGGGCGAGTGAGAGGTTGTAGCGGGCGCTGGGGTCGGTGGGACTCTGCGCCACGGCTTCGCGCCAGGCTTTTTCGGCGGCGGGAAAATCCGCGCGGCGATAGGCAACGGCACCGTCTTCGGCGTGGAGCGAGGTGAGGGACAGCGTCACGAGGACCAGCGCGAAGACTGGGAACAGGTTGCGCGGCAACAAGGCGGCGAAGGGCGAGAATCCCGGCACGCGCTTGTCGGCGAGCGCGGCCTCGGCACGCGGCGTCCAATCGGTGGGCAGTTCCATGGGATTCGCGCCGTAGAGCGCGCGGTCGGATTCGGCCCAGAGGGTAGCCCAAGTCGGATCGGTCAACGCCGTGGCGGGCGGGGCGGCATGGAGAATTTCCCAAAGCACCGCCGTGTCGTGCTGCCAGGCGAGCAGCAACGCGGGGCGCTCGGCCGGGCTGGCGGTGTGGAGCTTGGAGAGGGTGGCCGCGAGACGGGCGCGGGCCTCGCGGCGGAAACGCACGGGATCTGTTTTCCGCGCGCGACCGAGGGACAGCCAACCCCAGAATAGCAGCAGGGCTGCGAAGGGCGCGGCGAGGAGGAGCAGCAAGGTACTCACGGACTGCGGCATCGTCGCGTTGCCGGAGGCGGGAAGCGGATCGCGCGGGATGCCCGCGGGAGCGGCGGGAATTTCCGGGGCGGGCGTCGCAGGCGTAGCGGTGGCGGACGGGGTCTCAGGAGTTGCGCCGGCGATGGCTGGGAGGCGGACGCCCGGGATAACGGGCGCCATGGCGATGACGGTGACGGTCGTGCGCGGAGTGGAGAGCGTTTGGTAACTGCCGGATTTAGGATCGAAGTAAGTGAAGAAGACCGGGCCCAATGCATAGCTGCCGGGGCGGGTGGGGACGAGTACGACGTCCTCGGTGAGCGTGGCATCGAAGAGTTTACCTTCGACCGGGGTGCGCTTGGCTTTCGGCTGGACGACTTGGAAATCCTTTGAGACGTCCCGTTGCGGCAGTCCGGCGATGTCGGGCCAGTTGCCAGAGCCGGTGAGTTCGAGCGTCCACGTGACCGGCTCGCCCACGGCGGCCGTGGCGGGCACGACCTTGGACACGAGCTTGAAGTCGCCAACGGCGCCGGCGAAGCCGGTGACATTGGGCGTGGGCAGGGGGCGGACGATGAGCTCGGGGCGCCGGGTGGTAAGGGTCAGCTCTTCGACGCGCTGCTGCTGGAAGAGGCCGAAGCCGGTATTCCCCGTGACGATGCGCACGATCTGAGTGACGGGGTTGAGCGTGAGCGTGCCTGGGGTCTTCGCATAGGCGCGGGCTTTATAGGTGATGTTGATGCGGGGCTCCCCGTTGAGGGCCAGCTCGGTCGGATCGGGCTTCGACCAGTCCTCGACGATAAGCGGGCTCGCGTTCCACTCGGCGTTACTGCCCAGCTGGCTGAAGTTGCGGCGGGCGGCATTGACCGTGTAGGTCAGTGGAAACACCTCGCCCGCCCACACGGTGGCAGAGCCGGGGATGAGGCGGGAATTGACGGTGGAATCGGAGATCACGCGCGGCGCCCCGCCGGTAAAGGCCGGTACCTTGATGGGACCCTTGTTCGTCTCGGTGGTGAAGGCCGGGATCTGCAAGGTGACGCCGGCCCGACGGGCGCGGGAGTTGTAGGTAAGGACGGTGGCCCGCGAGAAGGAACCGTTGGTGATCGTGGTCTGCGAGGACTTGCCGGTGAGCGTAAGGACCGAGTCCTCGATGGCGGGCAGTCGCGGGTCACCCTCGGGGGCGCAGTCCTCGAAGATGAGCTGGAGCTCGGAGGAGTCGTCCGCGCCCTCCCAATGTACGGTCTGGGCGCGGGCGGCGGTGAGCGCGAGGGAGAGCAGGAAAAATAGTTGGAGGAAACGGCGCATGAGGGTCACCAGTCTTTGCCTTTTTTCTTGGGCGCGGCGGTTTTTTTATCGCCGTCCATCAGTTGAAAGAGTTCGGCGGGGGAATCCTGGTTGCGGAGCTGGTCGAGCCTTTGCAGCGGCAGGGCGAGGGAGGGATCCACGGGGGGTTTTTCGCCGTCCTTCTTTTCGGGGACGCCGCCGACCTTCTGGGTTTCCGGCGAGGGCGGTGGCGGCCGGTCGTGCTGCTGCATGTCGCCGAAGGCGGACTGACCGGGCTTTTTGTCGGCCGGATCCGATTTTTGGTCCTGTTGGTCCTTCGGCTGCTGCGATTGCTCGTCCTTCTGCTGCTGAGGGTTCCCCTGCGATTTGGAATCCTGCTTGGATTGATCCTGCTGCTGCTGGTTTTGCTGATCCTGCTTCTGCTGATCCTGATCCTTCTGGTCCTGGTTTTTCTGGTCCTGGTTCTTCTGCGGTTGGTCCTGCTTCTGCTGGTCCTTCTTCGGCGGCTCCGGTTTTTGGAGCAGGGCCTCGAGCTCCTCGCGCAACTTGGGCCAGTCGGCGGTCTTGGGGTTCATTTTGGAACCAAGCCCGACCGCCGAGAGTGCATCGCGCACCGGGCCGTCGGGGACCCGTCGCTGGTCTTGCTGGATATGTTGGCCCCACGTCACGGTCGCGCGGGCGAACTCGGCCCAGTCCTGGGCACTGCGGTCGTCCTTGGCGGAAAGCCGGCCGACGATCTTGGTGAGCGGGGCGGCGGGGTCGGTGACGGCGCGCAGGGGGGCCGGAACGCCCAAGCCCGCAGCGAGCAGGCCGGCGACGAGCAGGACGGCCACGGTGGAGCGGGCGGGCGCGGCGGGACGGCGGGTGGCGGCAGTGAGCTTGAGGTCGCGCGGACGCGGACGCACGGGAAATTCGTAGCAGAAGCTCACGAGCAGGCACCAGAGGCCGAAGGCGAGCGGCCATTGGAAGCGCTCGACGAGACGCACGGTGTTTTTCTCCAGGAACTTGCCCTTCTGGCCGGTCTCGACGGTGGCGTTGAGGACACCGGCGAGATCGAGCCAGGTGCTCGCGTCGCGGTAGGTGCCACCGGTAGTCGTGGCGAGTTCCTGGAGCGTGTTGCTCTCGAGTTTGGAGAGCACTACGGCGCCGCGCTCGTCCTTCACGAAGGCGCCGGAGCCGTCAGGAATCATCGCGCCGGCGGAGGTCCCGATGCCGAGGCTGATGACGCGAATGCCCTTTTTCTTCAATTCGGCGGCGACGGGCTGCCAGTCGTTGTCGGTCGCCTCGCCGTCGCTGAGGACGATGAGGTAGCGGTCGGCGGTGCCGGTGCCAAACGCGGACAGAGACGTCTGCAGGAGGGCGCGGTAGTTCGTGCCGCCTTCGGGGAGGAAGTCGGGACCCATGGCGGGCAGGAATTCGCGGAGGATCTCGTAATCCGAGCTGAGAGGGCTCTGCAGGAACGCCGTGCCGGCAAACGACACGAGGCCCACGCGCTCGCCGGATAATTTTTCGAGGAGGGACTGGGTGAGGAGTTTGGCGCGGTCGAGGCGCGAGGGGCGAACATCCTGGGACAACATCGAGCGCGAGAGGTCGATCGCGATGAGGATTTCGCGCGCCTGATCGAAGACGGGTTCCTCCACGCGGCCCCATTGTGGGCGGGCGAGGGCGAATACACTGAGCACCAGCCCCGCGCAGAGCCACCAGCGGGCGCGGTGGCGGCGGGTGGGTGCGGTCACGAACGAGAGTTGATTGGCGCCCGCCTCGGCATGGAGGATTTTCGGATGAACGATCGCGGCGACCCGACGCCGGCGGGCGAACTCCGCGGCGACCAGTGCCACGGGGACCAGGAGGAGCCAGAAAAGTTGGGGCCACGCGAAGGTCATGCGACGGCCTGCTGGCGCCAAAGCGGCCGAGCGAAAAGTGCGGCCAGCAGCAGCACGGCAAGTCCGGGCGCGGCGAGCCAATAAAAGAGCTCGGTGGTGATGAGGTAGCTCTTGGCCTGGAATTCGATTTTCTGCGCCTTGTCGATCGCCTTGAAGGCGGACTCGACGGTGTCGATGTCGGCGGCGCGGAAGAAATGTCCGCCGGTAGACTCCGCGATTGAGCGCAAGGCCCCCTCGTCGAGGTCGGCCATCATGCGGCGGTAGCCGATCTTGTTGCCCTTGTCGTCAAACACGGGGAACGGGACGATGCCGTCCTTGCCCGCGCCGATGGTGTAAACGGGTACGCCGCGGGTCATGGCGATGTCGGCAGCCTGTTCGGGGGTGAGCGCGCCTCGGTTATTGGCGCCGTCAGTGAGCAGTACGACGAACGCACCCGAGCGCTTGCCGCCGCTCTCTCGCTTGGCCTGTTCGAGCCGGGTGAGCGCCACGCCCAGGCCGTCGCCGATGGCGGTACCGTCCTCGATCAGGCCGATTTTCAACCGTTCGGTCTGCTTCGAGAGCCAGTCATGGTCGAAGGTGAGCGGGGCGAGCGTGTAGGCGCGGCCGGAGAAGACGACGATGCCGATGCGGTCGCTGGGCCGGTCATTGATGAACGCCTGAATGACGGGCTTGATGGCCTGCAGCCGGTTGATGCGGTCGCCGCCCTTTTCATAATCCTCGGCGAGCATCGAGCCGGAGAGATCGATCGCCAGCATGATGTCATAGCCCTGCGAGCGGACTTCGCGTTTGTCCTCAACGCGTTGGGGACGGGCAAGGGCGAGCACGAGCAGAACGAGACCGACGGCGGCAAGTGCAACGGGCCAGCGGGAGAACGACGCCAGTGACGGCCGGTGCCACGCGGCGGCGAAGGGCACGAGGAGCACGGGCACGCGCCGGCGTCTGCGGAGGCGCGCAACGATCCAGATCGCGAGCAACGCCAGCAGCCAGAGGGGACTGTTCAGGACGTAGCCGGGGCCGATCGGCAGGGAAAACGCAGCCAGTGACAAGTGACGAGTGAAGAGTGACGAGTAACCCGTTTCCGTTGAACCCATGACAGGCAAGCAAGCGGCGAAGGGCGAGGCGGACGAAAGAGTTAAAGCGAGGGGCAGCATCAGGGTCTTGTTACTTGGCACTGGTTACTTGCCACTTCACCCCTAGTGCCCGACGCCGGCGCGCATGCGGGCGTGGAAAAATCTCACGAGGGCATCGAGGCGGTTCTGGTCGGTGCCGACGGTGAGCCGGCTGAGGCGGTTGGGGAACAGCGCGGAGAACGCGGCTTCGCGCTGGGCCACCCAGGTGGCATGCGCGGCGCGCTCGGCGGCGCTGCCCTCGAGGGTGACGAGCCGGCCGGCGGAGGGATCGTAGGCGGCGAAGGATTCGGAGACGGGGAGGGTGCGTTCCCACGGGTCCTCCACGCGGAAGCCCATCGTCTGGTAGCGCCGCTGGAGGACGGTCCAGCCCTCGGGTTCGACGCGCGGCGGAAAATCCCCCAGCCACAGCAACACGCTGTGCTTCGGCGCGGCGCGCGCCAGGAACCGCCACGGGATCTCCGCGGATCCGTCGGTGGGGCCGGGGGCGGGACGCGAGAGCAAGGTGGCGGCGGCGTGAAGGATCGCGCCGCGTCCGCGCACAGGTTCGCGGATGAGATTGCCCGTGGGCGAGGCGTGGACGAAGCCGACGCGGTCGCGGTTGACGGCGCCGAGCAGCATCACGAGTCCGGCGAGTTCGAGCAGGGCCTCGCGTTTGGACTGCGCCCCGGAACCGAAGTGCAGCGAAGGGGAGTCTTCAAACACCAGCAACAGCGTGACCTCGCGTTCCTCGACGAATTTCTTGCGGTAGGCCTCGCCGAGGCGCGCGGTGACGTTCCAGTCAATGTCGCGCACATCGTCGCCGAACTCGTATTTGACGACCTGGTCAAACTCCATGCCGCGCCCGCGAAACGTGGAACGATACTCGCCGCTCAGCACGTTCTCGACCGCATGTCGCACGCGCCACTCCAGCTGGCGCAGGAGGGCCAGGGGATTTTCGATTTTCGATTGGGGATTTTCGATTGGCATAGGAGTTGCCCGCTAATTGCGCGAATGGGCGCGAATGAAAACGGTGATTCGTGCCTATTCGCGTGATTCGCGGGCGGACCGTTTTATTGCGCAGGCACCGGGGTGGAAGTGATGACTTGGGCGATGATCTTCTCGGGGGAGACATCCTCGGCCTCGGCTTCGTAGGTCAGGCCGATGCGGTGGCGCATGACGTCGGTGGCGAGCTCCTGGATGAGGGCGGGGGAAACGTAATCCTGTCCGCGGAGCCACGCGAGGGCGCGACCGGCCTGGTAGAGGGCGAGGGAGGCGCGCGGGGAGGCGCCGAAATTGAGGTAGCGTTTTGAGCCGGGGGTGTTTTCCGCGAGGGCACGCGTGCCGCGGACGAGGGCGAGGATATAGCCCTGAACGGCGGGCGAGACGTGGAGCTGGTCCACCTGCGTGCGAAGCTGGAGGAGTTCCTCGCCGCTGGAGGCGGGGAGGAGCGAAGGCTGCTCGGTGACCTGGCCCCAGCGCTGCATCATGGCGGATTCCTCGACGGCGCTCGGGTAGTCCACGATGAGTTTGAACAGGAAACGATCGGTCTGGGCCTCGGGGAGCGGGTAGGTGCCCTCCTGCTCGACCGGATTCTGGGTGGCCATGACGAAGAACGGTTTGGGCAGCGGGTGGGTGTGGCCGCCGATGGTGACCTGGCGCTCCTGCATGGCCTCGAGCAGGGCGCTTTGGACCTTGGCGGGGGCGCGGTTGATTTCGTCGGCGAGGACGAGATTGGCGAAGATCGGGCCGCGGTGGGGCGAGAACTCGCCGGTCTTGGGCTGGAAGATCATAGTGCCGACGACGTCGCTCGGGAGCAGGTCGGGCGTGAATTGGATCCGCTCGAACTGGACGCCGAGGGCGACGCCGAGCGACTTGACGAGGAGGGTCTTCGCGAGGCCGGGCATGCCCTCGAGGAGGACGTGGCCATTGGCGAGGAGGGCGACGAGCAGGCGCTCGATGGCGGCGTCCTGGCCGATGACAGCCTTGCCGATTTCGTTGCGAAGTTTTTCTGACCAGGCGGGACCGTTAATCATGGGAAAAGGTGAAGGGAGGACTCTGGTGGATGGGACTCGATGTCCGGGGAAAAGTTTCCATCAGGAAAAAGCCGCCGCCATGCCTTTACCACCCCAAATCCGCGGGCGGAGAAGCCAATTTTTTGAAGAGGTGGCGGTGCGCTCCGCGCGCCGCATGGAAGAAGCCGTGCGCGGAGCGCACGGCCCACCTGTCAGGGCGAAGGGTGAATAAGGACGCGCGGCCGAACGGCGTGTCCCTTCAATGCCCGGAGAAGGGCAGCGGCAGCTCAGCCAGCTACAGAGGTATCTTCTGCAGATACCGGTTGGTGATCAGCCAGCAGACCTTTTCGTGCAGGACAGGGAGGGTGGTCGAGGTCATCCACGACCGGCTAACGAACGAGCGGGGTAATATCATTTCGTGCGTTGGGAACGGAAAGCCGTATGTTGGTTGCATCATCATGGACGGGCAAATTGAATTGCGGTTGGCGGCGTTGGGCACCCGGAGCGCCGACGTGGAGGAGAAATTCATCCGCGGCTCCGGGCCGGGCGGGCAGAAGATCAACAAAACCTCCTCGACCGTCTGGCTGCGTCACCGCCCGACTGGCACCGAGGTCCGCATCCAGGCGGAGCGCTCGCAGGCGGCGAACCGGGATCTGGCGTGGGCGGAGCTGGCCGCGAAACTGGAGGCCCGGGTGCGGCACGCGGCGGAGGCTGCGCAGCAAACCCGCGAGGCGCAGCGGCGCCGGACGCGCCAGAAAAGTTACGGGCAGAAGATCAAGATGATCGAATCCAAGAAGCACCGCGCCAAGCACAAGGCAAAGCGCGGGCGGGTGAGCGGGGAGTGGTGAGAAGGCTGGCTCCGGATCTGAAATTGGCGCAGCCCCTGGTTTCTTGGGCTGACTTGGAAAAGGAAAAATCGGTGGCGGAACCGTCGTGCGTTGGGTGGGTCACTGCTGGGCAGCCCGGCATGCTGTCGGGGTGCACTTCAACTGATGTTTGGTGCCGCCAAAAGAAACCTCGCCGGCTTCATGCGCAGCGCGCCGGGTCAACGCTTTCAAAATAAATATAAGGCCGCGCATCGGAAAGACGCCCACACCTCTCCTGGCGCACGAATCCTGCGCGTCGCCCTGGCCGTGGTCGCCATTGCGTTGGGCGTGGTCTTTGTCTTTCTGCCAGGGCCGGGCGTCGTGTTTTTCGCGCTGGCGGGCGCATTGCTCGCCCCGGAATCGCGCCTGCTGGCGGCCGCCTTGGACTGGACGGAGTTGAAGATCAGGGCCGGGCTTGCTTGGGCGAAACGTATTTGGAAAAAACTCGGCTGGTTTGCGCGCAGTCTGGCGATTTTGGTCGCCATGCTGCTGGCGATCCCGGTGGTCCTGGCGGTCTGGTACCGCTTTTTCGAAAGTCCTTAGGGCAGTTCGACCCGTGACAGGCCGGGATGGTGCCAGGCTTGATCTCGCGAAACTGGCGCCGGCAACCGCGGCCTACAATTCGACGGCATCGTCGACGCGGACCGTGCCGGACTTGGTTTCGTGGATCACGTTCTGGCCGAAATTAACGTCCGTGGGATCTTCCGGGTCGCGGCGGTATCTCGCGAGCGTGGTGAGTGGTTCCTTGCCGCGCTCGGCGGTGAGCTGGTTGGTCGTCGTGATGATGCAGCGCGCACAGGGTCCGGCAGTGCGGAAATTCACGTGGCCGATGCGGAAGCGTTTCCAAGTGTCCTCGGCGAAGGCGTCGCAGCCATCCACGACGAAGCTCGGCCGAAAGCGGTTGACGGGCAGCGGCTCATCCAGCCGGGCGTTCAGGTCGGCGAGCGACGCCTCGCTCAAGATCATGAAGGGATGGGCGTCGGCGAAATTCACGACGTCACCCACCCGCGCCTGGTCGGGTTTCAGGACCGGGCGCACAAAATTCTCGCCGATGCGGACGAGCTTGCAGGGGTGGCGGAGGAAATCGGAAAGCCAGACGGCGACCTCGACGCCGCAATCTTCCGCGAGCAGGCCCTCACTTTTCCAGATGCGGACGGAGAGCAATGCCGCCGGCTCGCTTGCGCGCAAGGGCACCGCACACGAGCCCCCGTGAGGGGCGCGGAGGATGAGGTCCTGCGCGGAAAGCGCGGTTTCGATCAGCGCCATGCGCGGCAGGGTGCGCTGGGTCAGGAACTGGTTGTTCGCATCCACCACCAAAAAGCGCCGGTCGCCGACGAAGCCCAGCGCGTCCACGTCGGCGGCGGGCACCGCGATGCCCCGCAGCGACTTGACGGGGTAGATGAACAGCTGGGTGACGTTCATGGCGGTTTCAGGGCGGACGCGAAGGCGGGATTCGGCGATCCCGCGCTACAATTTGCGTCGATAACTGGCGAAAAAGTGGGCGGTGCCAGGCTTGGACGCGAACTCGGCGGGGGTGACGCCGTCGAGGCCGTAGCAGATGTGCAGGTGTTCGCCCTCGAAGCGGTAGATCGCGGGAATCGTGCGGCCGGCATTGGTGCCGGCCACGCCTTTTAAAGTGAGGGCTTTGGCCGTGGGGTGGTCGCCGAGGGTGAACGTGCCGTGGTCGGCGATCTCGCCGTCGAAGCGCACCGTGTAGGTGTCCTGGGTCAGCTCGACCTCGATCTTGTGGGCAACGAGGTCCGGCATGGTTTCGCCGGCGAGTTCAGCGGAAACGATCTGCCAGTGGCCAGCGAGGGCGGCGGAATCGTCCATGGCTCAGGAGCGCTTCGTGATCTCGCGCGGGGCGATCTCGATGGGGGCGGGCTCGGGCAGATCCTTCGCGCCCTTGGCGCCGAGTTCGGCGAGCTTGCGGGCGCCGGGAAGGAGAGTGCCTTCGTACGAGCCGACGGCTTTGTTGTAATGACCGAGGGCGGATTTGAGGCCGGTGCCGACGTTTTCGATGTGCTCGGCAAAGGTGGACACGCGGTCGTAGAGTTCGCGGCCGAGCGTGGCGATGATCTCGGCGTTTTTGGAGACGGCCTCCTGGCGCCAGCCGTACGAGGCGGCCTTGAGCAGGGCGATGAGGGTGGTGGGCGTGGCGAGCAGGACCCGCTTGGTGAGGGCGCGGTCCATGAGCGTGCGATCCGCCTGCAAGGCCGCGGTGAGGAAATGGTCGCCGGGAAGGAAGAGGACCACGAATTCCGGGGCGGGTTGGAACTGTTCCCAGTAGTTTTTGGCGCCGAGGGCGTCGATATGGCCGCGGACCTTCCCGGCGTGCTCGGCGAGCTTGGCGGCGCGGACGGTTTCATCGGTGGTTTCGCCAGCGGCGCGGTAGGCGTCGAGGGGAGCCTTGGCATCGACGACGATCCGGTGATCGCCGGGCAGGCGGACCACCACGTCGGCGCGGAGCTGGCCCGCGGTCTCCTGCTCGGTGAAGTCGCAGTAGGGGAGCATGTCCGCCATCTCGACGACCCGCCGCAGCTGGAGTTCGCCCCAACTGCCGGCGTAAGTGGTGGAGCGGAGGGCGGTGGAGAGCTTGCTGGCCTCGCTCTGCAGTTGGAGCTGGGCGGTGTTGAGGGAGCGGAGCTGTTCGGTGAGGGAGCCGTAGGCCTCCTTGCGGGCGTTTTCGATCGCGGCGATCTTGGTGTCGACCTGCAGAAGGGATTCCTTGAGCGGCTTGACGAGGGAATCGATGGCCTGCTGGCGTTTATCGAGGTCGCCGGCGGAGGCCTGCTGGAGTTTGGAAAAAGACTCCTTCGCGAGTTCGAGAAACGACAGGTTGTTGCGACTCAAGGCGTCGGCGGAAAGGGCCTTGAATTCGTTGGCCACACGGACCTGGGCATCGCGCTCAGCGGCGAGCTGGGTTTGGAGCTGGGTAGTCAGGGTGGAAAGCCGCGCGGATTCGGCGCGGAGGGAAGCGACCTCGGAATTGAGCCGCAAATTGTCCTCCTCGCTCTTTCGCAAACGCTCCGCCTGGCCGGCCTGCTGGCTGCGCAAAAACAGCCACGTCAAAATCGCGGCGAAGACGGCGGCAAGAAGTGCGATGAAAAAGGTGGGCACGCGGGGATGGTTTGGGGGAGGCGTAAGCAATTCAACCCCGGATGCGTTTCTTGACACAAGTTGGTCTCATCTGCAAACACGCGTAGTGCTCTCCGTGAGATATTTAGCTCGGATTCAGGCGAACCCCCCGCCGACCCCGTAATATGTCGACTGAAGCTCCTCCGACCAAGGTCGCGGCCGGCGAAAAACCGGTGGTCCTTGTCGTCGATGATGAATACGGCCCGCGGGAGTCGATTGCGTTCACGTTATCGTCGGAATTTACGGTCGAAACGGCGGACCGCGCGGCCGACGCCCTGAGCCGCATCAAGGCCAAGCCCTTTTCACTGGTGGTGATGGACATCCGCATGCCCGAAATGGACGGAATCCGGGCGCTCGAGGAGCTGCGCAAAATCGACCCGTATGTTTCGGTGATCATGCTGACCGGTTACGGAACATTGCACACCGCCCAGCAGGCGATGGTGACCGGGGCGAACCAGTATCTCCGCAAGCCTCCGGATATCGCCGAGTTGCTGGAGTCCGCCCGCAAGCAGGCCGCGGCCACGGCGGTGCGCCGGCACCACGCCAAGATCAACCGCGACGCCATCGAGATGAATGCCGCGTTGAAGCGCGAAATTCACCAGAAGGAGCCGCAGGTCTGGCAGGCGCGGGCGTCAGTCGAGCTGGTGCACGATTTGAACAACCCCCTGACCGTCGTCATTGGCTACGCCACGCTGATGGTGGAGGAGGCCCGGGCGGTATCGGCGGTGGATCCTGAGCGCGGACGCCGGCTGCTGGAGTATGCCAACTTGGTCGAGAAGGCGGCGGAATATTGCCACCATCTTTCGGAGAACTGGCGGCTCGCGTCGAAGCAGGCGGCGGAGTTTGCGCTGCTGGACTTGGTCAAGACGTCGCAGGAAGTGCAATCGGTGGTCTTTTTCGGCTCGGTCGCGATCACCTTTACCGGGCTGGAGTCGGCCCCGATCCGGGGTTCGAAATTCGAGCTGATGCGGGTGTTCCAGAACGTGTTTAAGAACTCCTTGGAGGCCGGTGCGACGCAGCTGACCGTGGCGATGGCGCGCGCGGGCGACCGGATTGAGATGACGGTGACGGACAACGGCGCCGGCATGGACGCCGACCGCATGCGGAAGGCGCTGAAGGGGGGCTTTACGAGCAAGGAGAACGGCACGGGGCTCGGCCTGAGCATCTGCCGGCACCTGCTCGGCACGCATGGGGCAACGATGGTGATCGAGTCGGCGCCGGGCCAGGGTTCGGTGGTGCGCATGGTGTTTACCGCGGCCACCCGACCGCACCATGAAGCGCCGTCGCGTCAAAATAACCGGCCTCGGGTTCGTAACCCCGGCGGGGATTGGGAAGGAAGCGTTTTGGGACGGGATACTCGAGCCGGTTAGTCGGGTGAAGCACGCGACGAAATTCCCCGAGGAAGCAGGCGCCTTTGTGTCCGCCGAAGTAAAAGACTTTCGGCTTGAGGATTACCTGCCCAACGTCCCGGGCAAACGCATGCCCCGCCACACCCAGTTTGCGCTCACAGCAGCCCATTTGGCGGCGAAGGATGCCGGACTGGCGTTGACGGACCTACGCGGTCAAGGCGCGATCGTGATGATTGGCGCAACTCTGATGGATTTCGGTGTGATCAACAAAGGAG
>Ga0105047_10000864_pt1 | contig 53260 bp, 40 predicted proteins | sample MAT04_FD_78384 | JGI IMG/M metagenome (GOLD analysis project Ga0105047, IMG submission 78384) | Freshwater microbial communities from Lake Fryxell liftoff mats and glacier meltwater in Antarctica - MAT-04 (megahit assembly) | ecosystem: Environmental > Aquatic > Freshwater > Ice > Liftoff...
CCTGAGCTACTCTAGCTGTTAACATTAGGAATGGAATAGATTGAAAATCAGAACTTTGCTTGACTTTTTCCAACAATTGAAATCCGTCCATTACAGGCATCATCACATCACTCAGTATCATGTCTGGAATATTGCCGGTATTCAACTGGTCCAATGCCTCCAATCCATTTGATGCAGAAGAAATATGGTAAATTGGCTCAAGTAGCATCTTCAGAAAGGCTCGAACATCATCGTTGTCTTCTGCTATTAAAATATGTGCCTTATTTTCAGATACAGTATGCTGTTGGGGTTTTGTGACTATAGATTTAACTTCTGGTTTATTCGTAATTAATTCTAATTTTACATCAGAAATAGTGATTGGAATTTTTACTATAAAAACTGTATTTAAATCCGAAATATAACGTGGCGTATCGCTACTTACTGATATACTTCCGCCCATGGCTTCAGCATATTCTTTGCATATGGCTAATCCGATGCCCGTACCTGCTACTGAAGTGTGATTTTGAGAAGATTGAAAATATCTATCAAATAGATATGCCAGGTCTGATGGTGGAATTTGATCACCACTATTTGCTACATGTACGATTAAGTTTGCTAGTTCTAATTTTGCTTCCACATGAATGAAACCCTTTGGATTGGTGAATTTAAATGCATTAGACAAAAGATTACGAATAATGCGGCGGACTAAAGTCTGATCAATCATTACCTTGTTGGTAACATCTACATCCAAATGATATGAATATTTGATTTCATTTTTAAAAGACAGTGAATCAAATTGGCAGAAATACCTAATCAGAAACTCTTGTAAATTAACATCCTCCGGTTTTACTTGAAGGTTATTCAAATCTAATTTTGTGAGTTCTAATATTTCAGTGATCATACTTTCAAGATAGCCTATATTCTGTAGGGCCATCTGAACCATTCTATTTTTCACTTCTAGAGAAACATTTTGATTTGCTATCTTCTCTATTGGCCCTTTTATAAGTGTTAGCGGTGTGCGTAATTCATGACTAACGTTGGCAAAGAATCTGGATTTTACAGTATCCAACATTTCCAGTTTTTCAGTCTGAAGTTGGATCATCTTATTTTTTACCAACAATTTAGCCTTTGTTTTTTTCTCCAGCCGCAAAAAGTAAAATAAGAATAATCCCATCATCCCGAGAGAAATCATGATAAGTACATAGACTTTAGATTGAGATTTATTCACCTGAAGTTCCAGCTCTTTATTTTTAGTCTGAATGGTTAATTGTTCTTTTTCTTTTTCCAGTTTAAAATTCTTCAAATTGAAGTCTATCGATCTACTTACGACAGAGTCATTATATATTTGTTTTTCTTTGGTGAATTTCAAAGCAGTTTTCCAATCTGAATTTGATTCAGCTATGCTGGCATTATAGTCACATATCACAACCAAAAGTTCATAAATTTTTCTATCTTTTCCGGAATCATAAGCTTTGTCGAGATATTTTTGCCCTAGCATGGTATTTCCTCTCCTAAATTCAAGTTTACTTAAATTCAATAATGTCTGTACTTCCAGCCAAAGGCTAGGTTCATCTCTACAAAGCTGTAACCCTTTTTGATAATATTCATTCGCTTCTACTACGGCTCCTTTTGCCATAGCAATATGAGCTCTACCCAATGTTGTAGTGATAATCAGCCCATACTCCATCTGCTTAATAGGGTTACTTATCGGAGTTTTTTCCAGCTTTTCAATGAGTATTTCAGCATCCTTATACCTATTCAAATCAAGTTTAAAATTTATCAGGCGGACTAGTATAAAATTAATAGTACGTTCATCATTTGATTTTTCAGCTTCCAATAACAGACTGTCCATTATTTGAATGAGTGGACCTTTGTCTTTTACATTATTTAACAGCTCCATATAATCTGAAAAAAGCTTTGAAACAGAGAATTCACTCTCTCCAAGTAACCTTTTAATCTCCTGCATTTTCATTTTATGCTCAGCTTCAAGCAGTTTTAATCCTTGAGCACCGTAAAATCTAAAAAGATGGGCGTGGGTTATCCTTTTTGCTTGCAAATCGTTTTCTTTGGTAGCGAGATCTAAGGTATGTTTTGCAAGATATATGGCAGCGTTCAGATCAAATTTTTTCCTTTCAAATTGGGTTATGATATAAAGTAGGGCTTCTTTTTGGCATTCATATTGGTCTATACAAGTATTTTTGATCAAGCTAAGTGCTTTTTTATAGCCAATAGAATCACTTTTATAGGATGAGATTTCATTCCACAATAGTACTTTATCATTAGATGGCTCTTGAGCTGAATAGCCGATAGTTACCATCAGGATATAAAAAATAAATAAACAATACTTTTTGTTTATCAACTTAATTTGACTTTGCACAAGCAAATTTTTATAAAATAATTTTTCTGGACGATACATTTAATTCATCAAAAATATACAAACTTCAGCAATTTTGCATAATATTTAAAATGATTTTAATTGACCTCGGTCATTCTTTTGTAATTTTTCATTTGCCTACTATTAAAGCCTACATTAATTCAAATAATAAAGATGACTTTAATGGAATTAATATTGAAAATTCTAGTGATAATGGAATAATTAGTCTACCATATATTATTTAAGCTAACTTAAAATAAAAATTGGCTTGAAGAAAACCAATTTTTATTTTATATAAAATGTCTTTGCAAAAGTAATTGCCTAGCTTGATAAAACAGGACAAAAGTATCGGAGTAAATCTTTACTTTAGGTTAATATCTTCTCCTTGCTTACCAAGGAAGGAAGACCAAACTTTTACTCATTGTCTTCATCATCATCATAATCTTCCGGCTCATCATCTGCAATCATATCGAGATCCTCGTCATCACTAAATGAATCATCGTCTTCATCAATGCCCAAATCGGCCTCATCCAGCTCTTTGATTACATCCAACTCTGAGAATATTTTATCCAGATCATCATCGTCAATGTCTGCGGATGCTTTAGATGCGGTAGATGGTTTCTTTATCACCTTAGTTATGATGACAGGTTTTTTAGGTTCTGCTTTTCTTACAGGTTTTTCATCATCCCCATCATCTATTTCGTCAAAACCACGCATTCTGTCTTTTGGCACTTGAACATCTTTCATTTCAGATTGAGTTTTTGCGGTTACAGATTTAGTGGTTGTCGGTACTGCCATCAATCTTTTTTTATCAATCAGCTCACCGGTAGTTACACAAATACCGTAAGACTTATTGTTGATCCTTATTAAAGCATTCTCCAGATCCTGGATATATTTTCTTTGATGGTTGGCCATATTGTTTAACATTTCTACTTCTGACTGAATAGAAGAGAAATCTGTAATATCTTTAGCGAAGTCATCATTATTGTTTTCAGTGATGTCTTTCAATTGCTCTTTAAGGCTTAAATATTGGGACTTAGCTTTCTCAAATTTATCATCCAAGAGCTGCTTAAATTCCTTTAGTTCTTCGTCGCTATAGCGGGTTGTTACATTAGATGGTGTAATCATATTAAAATATATTTTTCAATAAACGCACAATATTAGACCTTAAATATCATATTACAAAAAAAAGTTTCATGATGTGATAAAATTTTATTAAAAAACTATCGAAAATTAACTTAATTTATAAAATTCCTATCATTCTTATCCAAAATTTCCCAATTCAGAAGTCAAAATTAGTGTTATCTTTGCGGCTTATGAGATTGAAGAGCCTCCACATCAAGGGATTTAAGAGTTTTGCCAATGAAACTATTCTCAACTTCAGTGAAGATGTCATTGGGGTGGTTGGACCTAATGGTTCCGGCAAATCTAATATTGTAGATGCAATCCGTTGGGTACTGGGCGAACAAAAAAGCAAAGAGCTACGTCTTGAAGCCATGTCTGATGTCATCTTTAACGGGACCAAAACAAAAAAAGAGGCGGCAACTGCTACTGTGGCACTTACTTTTGACAATACGAAAAATTTACTACCGACTGAATATCAGACAGTAACCATTTCAAGAACCTTATTTAGGTCAGGAGAGTCAGAGTACAGATTAAATAATGTTTCTTGCAGGCTAAAAGATATTAATTCATTATTTCTAGATACTGGTATAGGTTCTAATTCATATGCAATTATAGCATTGGGTATGGTGGATGACATACTAACAGATAAAGAAAACTCGAGACGCAGAATGTTTGAACAGGCTGCAGGAGTTTCGAAATATAAAATCAGAAAACGTGAAACCCTCAATAAACTCAAAGGCGCAACGGAAGACCTAAATAGAATTGAAGATTTACTTTTTGAAATAGAAGGAAATCTTAAATCGCTGGAAAAACAAGCAAAACGAACCCAGAAATATTTTGATTTGAAAGGTGAGTATAAGGAATTGAGTATAAAGCATGCAGTCATTTCTATACAGCACCTGAAACAAAAATATAAAGGCATTTCTGAGCAATTGGTAAAAGATCAGGATACGTACAGAGAACATGACGCTAAGCTTTACAAGTTTCAGGCTATGCTTGAGAAAGAAAAAAAAGCCAACTCAGATAAAGAGAATGCCCTCTCTGATCATCAAAAAAAGTTAAATGAATTGGTCTATCAAATTCGTTCCAGAGAAGGAGATAAAGGACTTCTTACCCAAAAAATTGGATTTAAGAAACAAAATAAGGAACAACTGATTAGACTTATTGGAGACAATGAACTCGAGCTTGAAAAAGCAAAATCAGAATCTAACCTACTTCAGACCAGAATTGCGAGTGAAAATGTGCAACTGGATTTGCTGAAATCAATATTGGCTATCTCTAAGGAAACATATGATCAGGTAAAATCCGAATTTAATACTGCGAAACTAAGCTTTGATATACGACAAAAGGAGAAGCAGGATTTGGAACGCCAACTTTATGATTTTGAAAAAACGATTGCCATTTACAAAAATTCAATAGAGAATTTTGAGAGAGAATCTTTAAGAATCAAAGAAACATTATCGGGAAAAGAAAAAGATAATACGACGTTCAGAGTAGAACTGGATAATTTGAGTAGAAATCTTGATCTTAAAAATAAGGAACTTACCCTACTTCTGCAAAATGAAAGTGACAGGAAGTTGAAGATTTCAGAAAAAGAAACTAAGAAGGAAAAACTGATTGATGAGTTAAATAAAATAAACAGAAATATTGATTCAAAGCAAAATGAGTATGACTTATTAAAAAGCATGATCGATAATTTTGAAGGTTTTCCAGAGTCAATAAAATTTCTTCACGATCACTGGCGTAGAGATCTGGTCATCTTATCTGACATACTGGATGTGCAGGAAAAATATAAAGCTCCTGTAGAATTATTTTTGGATCAATACCTGAATTATTTTATTGTCGATACCATTAGTGATGGTATTCAGGGGATATCATTACTGAAAAATTCTCAAAAAGGGAAAGCTAATTTTTTTCTTCTCGATAGAATACCCACGGAAAAAAATATTGAAAGTGCCAGACCCGGTAATATGATAAACGCCATCGATGTGGTTTCTACAAAGGATAAATACAAGCATTTAGTTTCTTGTTTACTTGGTAATGTATTAATATTTGATGGAGAAGTTGATCAGTTTCAGGGCGCGGATAAAAATACCACTGTAATATCATCAAACGGCACCTTTTTACAACAAGGCTTTAGTATATCAGGTGGTTCTGTTGGATTATTTGAAGGAAAAAAAATTGGCAGGAAACAAAATCTTGAAAAACTTTCCATTTTTCTGGATGAAAATAATAGCTCAAAAACTTTATTGAATGAAGAGCTCAAAGATGTGAAAAAAGAGATTGAAACATTAAAGTCGTCAGATTACAATGGATTGATTGACAAACTAAAGAAAGAAGTTCAACGTATTGAGCAGGACAAAATAAGGGTTCAGCATCAAATGAATTCTTTTGAACAATTGAAGGCCGAGAGTGAAAGTAAAATAAAAGCATCCTCAGAACAGGTAAAAGAATTGATGGACAGGATTTCTCTTGCCGACCAGCAAATGAAATCTATCAGATCAAGAATCATCAATCTTGATAAACCTGAAGAAGGTAAAGATACAGACATCGACATATTAAGTGAGCGGATGTCCGGTGCATCAGAGCAATTTAATAACGACAACATCAATCTGATAAGACATCAAAATCTGATAGGAAATTTTGTAAAGGATAAAGAATTCCGAGATTTAAAGATATCAGAACTTACGCTTAAAATAGAAAATGACGGAAATAAACTATTGGCAGAAGACAGGGAACGCATTGATATTGAAGATCAATTGATTAAAATAGATAATGAGCTTCAAATATTTTATGTAGAGAAAAAGAATTTTCAATCGAGTTTGGGGGAAGCTGAACAAGATTATTTTAAAGCAAAAAATACCATTTCCGAACTTGAAGATCAGATCAGAAGTCTTACAAAGGATCAATCACAACTGCAACAGTCTATTCAAAACATGAAAGACCAATTTACTGAGCAGAAGTTTCAGATTCAGTCGGTGGGTGAAAGACTTAGAATAGAGTTTAACGTTTCGATAAATGAAATAATTAATCAGGAAGCGGATAAAAGTGCAGATTATCAAGAATTGTCAGAAGAGCTTGAGAAACTGAAATTGCGAATGCAGTCTTATGGCGATATAAATCCGTTGGCTGTTGATGCATATAATGAAATGAAAGAGCGATATGACAATATAAATATACAAAGAAAAGACATTCTGGAGGCAAAAGACAGTCTCATGGATACGATCAAGGAAATTGAATCAACGGCTACCCAGCAATTCATGGATGCATTTACAAAAGTGAGAGAAAATTTTATTGAAGTATTCAGAAGCTTGTTTACGGAAGATGACACATGTGATCTTGTCCTCATTGATCCTTCAAATCCATTGGAATCAGAAATAGAAATCATTGCAAAACCAAAAGGGAAAAAGCCAAAATCATTGAGTCAGTTGTCTGGTGGTGAAAAAACGCTCACTGCGACTGCATTATTGTTCGCCCTGTATTTATTAAAACCTGCTCCTTTTTGCATTTTTGATGAAGTAGATGCCCCGTTGGATGATGCTAATGTTCAGAAGTTTAATAAAATTATCCAAAAATTCAGTAATGACTCTCAATTTATAATAGTGACACACAATAAGTCCACCATGGCGGAGGTAGATGTACTTTATGGTGTCTACATGGTAGAGCCTGGTGTATCAGGGGTAAGCGCGGTGGACTTCAGATCACTAAAACACGAACCCGTGATAGAATCTTTAAATTGATTTGAATGAATTTTCTAGCACATATGTTGCTTTCATGTGAAGATTCAGAGTTGTTGGCGGGCAATTTTATGGCTGACTTTATGCTTAACAATGAAAAAAAAGCGTTGCACCCTAATATCATGAATGGCTTAAATTTACATCGTTCGATAGATAATTTTACAGATCAACATATTAATGTAAAAAATGCCATTGTGTTGTTACGTCCTAGACAAGGCAAATATTCTCCTGTGGTGGTTGACATCTTATTTGATTATTTTCTGACGATCAACTGGCACAAATATTCAGCTGAAAATCTGGAAAAATTTACTGCCAGGGTTTATGAAATGCTTACGTTGCATCATGAAGTATATCCACAGAGATTAAAAGATCTTCTTCCCCGGATGATCGCAGATGATTTTTTAATGAGTTGCAAAAATGAAGACCGATTGATAAAAACGTTTGAAAGAATAAAAAAAAGAGCTAAATTTGATAATAATTTTGATAGGGCTCACTTAGATTTGGCTGAATTTCATGATATTTTGGATGATCAGTTTAATGAATTTTTTCCTGAAATTGTCCTTCATATTAATAATATCTGTAAATGTTGATTGAACAAAAATGAAAAATTTCGGATTAATAGGTTTCCCTCTTTCTCATTCTTTCTCACCTGCATATTTTGAAAATAAATTCACAAGAGAGAATATTATGGCAAATTATCAGGCATACCCTTTAGAAAATATTGATGGTTATTGTAACCTGATTGAAAACATATCATTTTCGGGATTGAATGTCACCATACCTTATAAAGAAAAAATCCTCCCTTTTTTGGATGAAATCGATGATGATGCAAAAAAAATCGGAGCAGTAAATACCATCAAATTTAATAACGGTAAATCAAAGGGATACAATACTGATGTTTTTGGTTTTGAATTATCATTAATTGAATTGATAGGGAATCCTGAAATCATAAAAGGAGCCCTGGTTTTTGGTAGTGGTGGAGCATCTCGTGCAGTTTGTTTTATTTTGGATAAATTAAAGATACCTTTTCAGATTGTAAGCCGCAATGATAAAAGATATCTAAGTTATACTGATATAAGTAAAGAAATATTTATTAGTACCAATCTAATTATCAATACAACACCATTAGGCATGTCCCCTGTTGCAGACAAAAAGCCAGAATTACCTTATCATTGGCTTAATGAAAATTATTTTTTGTATGACCTGATATATAATCCGGAAAAAACCATATTTTTGACCGAAGGATTAAATCGTGGTTGTAAAATTAAAAACGGTCACGACATGTTGATCCTCCAGGCAGATAAATCCTGGAAAATTTGGAACCAACCGGAAATGTAAATTAAATATGACAGAGCCCGACCCTAAACTTAACCTTGATTTTTCCAATACGGAAATTGCCTTTTCACACAAATCAGATAAAGAACTAAAAAAAACCGGCTGGTTGTTCAAAATGATGAACAACCATAATCTTGTAAAATTTGGATCTAAATTTGGACTTTTTGCCATTAGGTTTAATCTCCCATTCACTGAATCCGCTGTAAGAAATACAATTTTCCCGCAATTTTGTGGCGGTGAAACGCTACTCGATTGTCAAAAGACTATTGATAAACTGTATGATTTCGATATTTTCACAATTCTGGATTACGGCGCGGAAGGAAAAAGTGATGAAGATGATCTTGATATGGTCATGAAAGAAACATTGAAGGCAGTAGAAATGGCAGCTTCCAATAATTCCGTCCCGGTAGTCAGCACCAAAATAACAGGATTGGTTGACAATACTATACTTGAAAAAATGCATAAAAAGGAAGTGCTTTCTGATGGCGATAAAAGAAAATACCAACACCTTTATGAACGTGTAGATGAAATCTGTGGAAAAGCATTTGAACTAGGTATAAGTATATATATTGATGCTGAAGAAAGCTGGATTCAGGATCCCATCGATGAGTTGGTGATGCAGATGATGGAAAAATATAATAAAGAAAAAGTGACTGTTTTTAATACTTATCAGTTGTATAATGTATTGAAATTGGATCATTTGAAACGTGATCATCAGCGCTGCTTAGAAAAAAAAGTTTATTTTGGTTCCAAGATGGTTAGAGGGGCATATATGGACAAGGAACGTTTGCGAGCATTGGAATTGGGATATCCATCTCCAATTCAGCCTGATAAATTATCTACTGACAGAGATTATAATGAAGCTTTAACCTATTGTATAGAACATCACAAATCTATAGCATCCTGTTGTGCATCACATAATTCTGAAAGTAATATGTTGCAGGCTAAGTTGATTCATGAGAAAGGGATTGATCACAATCATCCTCACATCAACTTTTGTCAACTGTTCGGTATGAGCGATAATATAACATACAATCTTGCAAAATCAGGATATAATGCGTCCAAATATGTTGTGTATGGCCCCATCAAAGACGTAGTTCCTTATCTTATAAGACGAACTGAAGAAAATGCGTCTGTAACAGGAGAAATGAGTCGAGAACTCGGTCTTGTCGATCAGGAAATGAAAAGAAGAGGATTTTAAGTCAAGTTATAAACATATTTTCCTTAGTCACTGCTGACTTCATTCCATAGCAGTAGTTTTATTTTGTCAATTGGGGGATAATTTTGGATGTCATCCTTTAGCAATATAAGTTTATAATCATTGTACTGAGCTGCAGATCATTCTTTTCTGAGCTATCCAAAAAAAAACAATTCATCTCTGTATTTTTTTTACAGATTTTAACTGGCTCATATATATTTGTTTTACTTCCCTTTGCCTTGTATCAGGACCAAAATAGTATAAAACAATATTTTAATGTCCAAACTTAATGACATGTTTTCAATATATAAAATATCAAATTTAAGTCGTTGCAGCATTTGCTGTACATTTGATGCATATCCATATTTCACTTGCCCCCAAGATGTGATGCCGGGCCTGACTTTAAGCAGATGTTTGTAATGCGGTGCTTCTTTTGAAATAAGGTCTATGTAGTACTTTCGTTCAGGTCGGGGTCCGACAATAGACATATCTCCCTTCAATACATTAAAAAATTGCGGAATTTCATCTATGCGCCATTTTCTCATTATTTTGCCCCAAGATGTTACCCTATCGTCATTATCATTAGAAAGTTGAGGCCCATTCTTTTCTGCTTCCATAAGCATGGACCTGAATTTTATGATATTAAATGGTTTGCCGTTCATGCCAATTCTTTCCTGCATATAAAATACAGGACCTGGCGAAGAAAGTTTAACTCTAATAATACTCATTAAAATAACTGGGGATAAGATGATAATAGCTATAATACTGATGGTATAATCGATTAACCTTTTTATTACTTTTTGCCAGTTTGACATGAGTTCCTGTTCTATTTCGATCAAAACAGCCCCATAAATATGATTCATTTTAACTGTACCCAACATTATATCATACGTATCGGGTATAACCTTAATCAGAATTTGCTCAGAAAAATCAAATAAATCATCCAGAATAGCTTTTAGTTTATTATGTTCTGATGTTTCTACAGCAATGATTACTTCTTCTACTTTGTTCTGCACCATTACTTTATCAAGATCAGAAATCTTTCCTAGTTTGGGTAGGTATTTTTCAAGGTGATTTTTACTTTTACCATTGCTGTCGATGAAACCAATAAAATTATGCCCGAGACTGTAAGGTCTTGAAATAATTTCTTCATACAAGTCTACGGCATTTTTGTCTCCTCCAATGATCAGTGTGTTAAAGCTCACTTTCCCTGATTTTAATCTTTTACTTGCCACCGTAAGAATGATCATTCTGAAAATAGAAGTAATCGTAAAATGAATCATGAAAAGCCGCAAAAAAAGTGAGAAAATGGATGTAAACTTCAGTACATTATCATCCATTAAAACCGTAAAAAATAGCAAAAGGACACCTAAGAATGTTGTAAAAAAAGTACTCTTTAGGGTTTCAAATCGTGAGTACCTGTAAATATCTTTGTATCTGTCAAATATAGAATAAATGATAACCCATATCAATGGAATTAAAAAAAGTCCTTGCCAGAGTCTTTTGTCTGATAAAATTTCAAGCAATTCCATATCAGGTGATTCGACGTTTTTCCTGTATATGAAAAATAGTAACCATGACAAAAAAGCGGAGAAAAAATCTCCTACCCTATATATGAACAGCTCTAATTTTCTTTGTTCTTTCATCTATTTTCAGAAATGAATGTGTTTAATGTTATCCACATAAATATTCGAAATCTGACTTATTCCTGTTCGGGTAAACCCTAATACCAACCTGTATGCATCATAGTCATTGGGAGATAATTTGTCTGTGACATCAATATATATTTTATTCCAGTTTTCTTTTCCCGGCACAAACAAAACATATTCTACCCTTATCAAACCAAAGGATGATTTTGCAATTCCGACCGCAATCTCGCCCTCACCTTTGTAATCTAGTTCAATGTAACTCTGACCTCTGCTATTTTGTCCCAGATTGACACTGGTGGCACATCCCACTTCCATATATTTTAATTCACTTGACAAGGCGATCCATCCTGATTTTAGGCCAAGATTCGATATTTCATCTGTGATTTTAATGTTTGAATTGGGATTATTGTCAAAATCCAGCCAAAAGGAATTCCCCGTTTCGAAACTTTCATTGATAGGGATTTTTGCATTTGATATATATTGAAAATTCAAAGGTATAGATAGCGTTTTATTTGGCTCAGGACTTACTTTAGTGACAATGGATTTATAAAAAGGGTAAAATACCGGCGTATCATTCATTCCATTATTCCGAATACCTGCAAGTATTGTAATTTCACTGTCCGAGTTATTTACCGTTAAAGGCACTTTCGCTGGCAATGGGAAAACGCCCAGGATCTGTCCATCAGCAAATACCCAAACGTCTGAAATCTTGTGCGTATCAAAACCCGTATTGTCAGGAGTTCTGACTGTAGGCTCTTTGAGATTAAGAAAAAATGGAACGGGCTTATCATTATCCAGCAAACTACAGGAATCAAATGTAAAAGCAAAAAGTAAAAATAATAAATATTTAAATTTAAACATTATTTTCATTTATTTTATCCTGAATGATCTGGGCAAGATGCAATGCCCTAAATCCATCTTCAATCGTAACCGATAAAGGAGCGTTATTAACTACAGCTTCATAAAAGTCATTCAACTCATCTTCAATAGCATTATTTTGCATTATAGAAGGCGTTTCTATTATAATACGTTTTAATCCGTCATTTGTATGTATCGTCATGCCGGAAAAATTGTCGTCTGCGATATTATTTTCAATTTTAATCACTTGAGCTTCTTTATCCAGAAAATCAAGACTAATGTACGCATCCTCTTGAAATATTCTGATCTTCCTCATATTTTTCATACTTATCCTGCTTGCCGTGAGATTAGCTACTGCCCCACCCTCAAATTCTATGCGCGCATTACATATATCCGGTGTTTTGCTAACTATAGATACTCCATTTGCCCTAACATCCTTAATTTTGTCTTTTACCATACTGAGTACAATATCAATGTCATGAATCATTAAATCCAAGACAACAGAAACATCTGTTCCCCGTGGATTAAACATTGCCAATCTGTGCCCTTCAATAAATTTGGGTTTAAAATTTATATTCTTAAGTGATCTGATGGCTGGGTTATATCTTTCTACGTGGCCCACCTGCACTTTGACACCATAATCAATAGAGAGCTTAACCAATTCTTCTGCCTGTTTGGTTGACTCTGTGAGAGGTTTTTCTATAAATAAGTGCTTACCCCGTGAGATACATGCTTTAGCAATTTCATAGTGTAATACAGTAGGACTTACGATGTCAATACAATCTGAAGCATCTATCAATTCACTCAGACTATCAAAAGATTTGACAGAATACGTTTCTTCTATCATTTTGCTTACGGTAACATCAGGGTCATAAAAGCCTGCAAATTCAAATTTGGTATTTAACAAACATTTTAAATGTACTTTACCCAAATGTCCTGCACCCGCTAGTCCTATTTTCAATCTACCTAATTTAAATGTTTTTTAATATTATCCCCATTATTGTGATCAGGAGTACCAGAATAATTGCAATAAAAATTGACTTCTTAATATGCCCGGTAAAACTCAATATTTCATGGGTAAATGCTGGATACTTGGTAAGAACTTCATTTTTCATTTTAACCTTATTAAAGATATGTGAAGCATTAAATTCTATCCTGTTTTGTACCAACACCTTATATACTTTAAATACTTTTATCCTAAAATACAGGTTTAGAAAAAGCAAAGAAAGAAAAATACCAATGATAAAATAAGTAATTATATAGGTCATAAAAGTGCAAAATATGATGCAAAGCTAATAAAATTAAAGGGTTTTAGCAAATCAACCGACGAATTGTTCTTTCAAGCAAAATTTGTTTTTCTTAATTATTATTTATATTCTTGTCCTCAAATAACTTTATTATGCCAACTTCAACAAAAATATTTTATTTTTTAATTCTAACCTTGTTGAGTTACAATGCTTTAAGTCAGACTGATAAAAGACCAATAAGTTATTATTTGCCTGTTATAGGTTATGATGAGAAAATTCCTACTCCTGAGCAATATCTGGGGTATCAGATTGGTGATTGGCACGTCACTCATGACCAGTTGGTTGGTTATTTCAAGGTTCTCGATATGGCGTCGGATCGAATTGAAATCGTTGAGTACGCTCGAAGTCATGAAAACCGGCCACTTATAGTAGCTATAATCAGCAGTCCGGAAAATCTTAAAAATAAGGATGCCATAAAAAAACAACATACCGATCTGTCCAGTGCAGAAAAAGCAGGGTCAGTCAATATTTCAAAACTACCCGCTGTACTGTGGCAAGGTTACACTATTCATGGCAATGAACCATCCGGAAATAATGCCGCACTACTTGTCGCATACTATCTGGCAGCAGGTCAAAGTGAAGAAGTAAAAAATATTCTTAATAATACGGTTATACTTATGGACCCTTGCCTTAATCCTGATGGTGCGCAGCGATTTTCTACATGGGTAAATAGCCACAAAAGTCAAAATCTTGTATCAGACCCTTCCAGTCGTGAGTTTTCAGAAGTCTGGCCAGGAGGAAGGTATAATCACTACTGGTTTGATATGAACCGCGACTGGCTTTTACTTGTCCAACCCGAAAGTCGTGGGCGTATTAAGTTATTTCATGAATGGCATCCTAATGTACTGACAGATCACCACGAAATGGGGACAAATTCTACCTTCTTTTTTCAACCTGGCATACCTGCTAGCAATAATCCGAATACACCTTCTGAAAATTTTATTTTAACCGAAGAAATAGGTAAATATCATGCAAAAGCACTTGATTCTATTGGCTCTCTATATTATACTAAAGCCAGTTTTGATGATTTCTACTATGGGAAAGGATCCACTTATCCTGATGCACTAGGATGTATAGGCATACTATTTGAGCAAGCCAGCTCCAGAGGGCATCTTCAGGAAAGCGTAAACGGACCGGTTAGTTTTCCATTTACTATAAGAAATCAGGTAAATACTTCTTTATCCACTCAAAAAGCAGTTTTGGGACTGAAAGAAAGACTTTTGGCTTATAAACAGACTTTTCACAAAAAAGTGTTGGACAAGATGGCCGCTTCTCCCATTAAAGGATACATATTTGCCGATCGGGATGAAGCCAAAATCCAACTTTTTCTGAATATTTTATTGCAGCATAAAATAGAAGTTTACCAAAACGAACAAAATCTAAAAGTAAATGAAAATAATTTTGATAAAGGTAAAAGTTATATTGTTCCATTAGCACAAGCGCAACCTATCTTAGCTAAAACTATTTTTGAAGAAGTGCAATCATTTCAGGACAGTTCATTTTATGATGTCTCAGGTTGGACTTTGAGCCATGCATTTGGTCTGAAATGTGAGCCGCTAACTACAATTTTGATCAATAAAAAACTAATAGTCACATCTCCAGTCCAAATATCAGGAGGTGTAGCAGGTGATACTAAAGAAATTTATTCTTTTATAATTGCTCCTGAACAACGAAACATTCATAAAACCGTATATGAACTTCAAAAATTAGGACTCATTGTCAGAATTGCTCAAACAGATATGGACGTAAAAGTGGGCAATTCAGTTAAAGTATTTGCTAAAGGAACTATCCTTATACCCATACACAATCAATCTGTTAAATCATTTGATATCATAGAGATGATGGATGCAATAGGGAAAAGAAATGACATCATAATAAACACTATGTCAGGAGGAAACGGAACCAATGCCATTACCGTTGGTCATCCATTGGTTACCCCACTGGAAAAGCCGGAAATTGCATTCATCGTTGGCACCGGTATAAATCCGCAATCTGCTGGTGAAATATGGCATCACACAGACCTAAACCTTCATCTTCCTACTACGATGCTAGAGAATACAAGATTCAGAAGTATCAATCTTAAAAGGTATAATACCATCATCTTACCGGAAGGTAGTTATAATATATGGGGAGAATCAGAAATTAACAAATTGAGAGACTGGTGCCAGCAAGGGAATACATTAATAACCATTGGATCTGCCACAGAATGGGCCGCAGACAAAAAGTTAGTTGTACTAAATCTAAGAAAAAATGATAAAAACAATTCAGGTTCAGGAAAATATGAAAATGCGGATCGGGAAACAGATGCTAGAATACTTGGAGGAAGTATTTTTGGAATTGAGGCAGACTTAAGTCATCCACTCTTTTACGGTTTTGATAATAATATGGTATCTCTGATGAAAACAGGTACAAAATTTTATGATCCTACAAACAATAAATACGCATCTCCGGCTACCTACAGAGATGACTTTCTGGTTTCAGGCTATTTACCGCAAGGATTGGGTATCTCCATAAGAAAAGCAGCGGCCATTACAGTTCATGGTATTGGAGCCGGCAAAGTGGTTTGTTTTCAGGACAATCCTTTGTTTAGAGGGTATTGGCTTACCGGGCAAAGGATATTCAATAATGCATTATTTTATAGTAATGTTATCGACAGACGGACGATAGAAACAGGTGAGTAAATTAATTATTTTTCTGCATTCTTTGTCTTACTGCTTCGAAAAGTATAATGGCAGCACTAACAGATACATTCACAGAATCTAATTGCCCTTTCATTGGAATGATAATATTCTGATCTGCGGCATTTACCCATTCTTCACTAAGGCCGGTAGATTCTGTGCCAACCACCATGGCAATCGGCCCTGTATAGTCTTGATCGTAAATCGAAACAGAAGAATCGTTAATCGTAGCACAGAATATTTTGATTTTATGCTTTTTGAGAAAACTAATTATTTCATTGGAAGTACCCGAAACTACCTGATTGTTAAAAACACCCCCAACACTTGAACGTATAATATTTGGATTGAAAATATCGGTATTGGGATTTGCAATGATGAATACGTCAACACCAGCAGCATCTGCAGTGCGAAGCAATGCCCCAATATTGCCCGGTTTTTCCGGTGCTTCGGCCACAAGTATCAATGGATTTTTACTCTTCAGAACCAAATGTTCAATATGTTTTTCAATATAACTAAATATAGCTATAACTCCCTCAGTGCCCTCCCGATAAGCAATTTTATTGTACACCAGATTAGTAACTTCTATCATTTCGGTGTCAAAAAGAATGTTACCATACATATCCAAGAGATGGTTATAACTGACAATAGTGGGATTAAAAACAATTGTTTTAGGTACATACCCACCTTTGAGCGCTAGTAATATTTCCCTTTGACCCTCTACCACAAAAGTACCTGAATCCTTTCTTGCACGGGATTTATCTGTCAAATGTACTATATTCTTTATCAAAGGATTGGTTGGACTTGTTATGGATTTTATCATAAGATTGAATATTCAGATCAATATAAACTAAAAACTAGCGTAAAATTACCTAAATTATTAACTTTGAGCTATAATCTCAGCAAGCTTAAAAGAATTAAAATGGACATCAATGATATACTGACACATTTCGGAGAAGACCGATCTAAATATTTTAATGCAGTGGCACCTCCTGTTATCCAGTCCAGTAATTTTGTGTTCGACACCGTTGAAGATATGAGAATAGCTTTTGCGAATGAATTGGAGCACCATATTTATACTAGAGGAAACAATCCTACTGTAGCCATTTTAAGACAAAAACTTGCGGCGCTGGAGCATACAGAAGATGCATTGGTAGTTGGAAGCGGTGCTTCGGCTGTTTCTGCATCTGTGATTTCTAATGTCAAATCCGGTGACCATATCATTTGTGTACAAAAACCATACAGTTGGACTTTCAAACTTATATCCAAACTATTGCCAAAATTTGGGGTGGAATACACTTTTGTCGATGGTAAAAGTATGATTGACATTATTTCTGCACTACGACCAAATACCAAAGTACTGTATCTGGAAAGTCCAAATACAATGACTTTTGAAATTCAAGACCTTAAAGCCTGCAGTTTATTTGCTAAACAACATGGTATAGTCACCATTATAGACAATAGTCATGCTTCTCCTATATTCCAAAATCCGGTTGATTTTGGAATCGATATCATCGTACATTCAGGAACAAAATATATCAATGGTCATAGCGATGTGGTAGCCGGTGTGATTTGCAGCAGTAAAGAAATGATAAAAAAAATATTTGACTCCGAACTTATGACCTTAGGTTTGACCATTTCCCCACATGATGCTGCTATGATGATCAGAGGTTTACGTACACTTGAACTCAGAGTAAAAAGGAGTGATGAAACAGCTCAAAAAGTAGCTCAGTTCCTTTATGATCACCCCAAAATCGAAAAATTGTATTTCCCCCTGCATTCGTCTTTTGATCAATATGCATTGGCATCCAAACAAATGACTGGTTGTGGTGGCCTTATTACCATCCGACTCAAAGCTGAATCTAAAGAAAAAACGATGCGTTTTGTTCGTTCGATAAAACGATTTTTAATGGCTGTGTCATGGGGCGGGTATGAGTCTTTAATGATCCCGAGTATAGCATTTCACGATATACCCGGGATGCAGGACTCCCCTATTCATTGGTCAATGGTGAGATTATACATCGGTCTCGAAAGCGCAGAATATCTTATTGATGACCTTGGAAATGCGTTAGATGCAATGTAACGAAAATTCAAAACAGTGGATGAAATTAGACTATTGCAATATACCATTATGCACATATACCCAAAAATGTAAAGTGACAAATATAGTAGCAGCTCTAACCTTTTCGGCAAATGATTACAGTATCTTGTGTAGGTATAAAATTTTAATTCTAATTTTTTGGTGCAAAGTCTAAGGTCAATGAAAATATGTGAGATACCAGCACTCCACTCACGCTCCCGATGTTTGCTAATGCATAATCTACCTTTAGACGGCCAAGTTTAAGTCCTAATCCGACGTTTGGCTGTATTTCGAAGTCTCTTTCAGCTGTATTTGTTTGATTAATTACGGTCTGAATATTTCCAAATCCTGCTCTGAGAAATACTTTTTGCATATAACCTACTTCAAAACCCAGACTTGGGTCCAGGTTGATATTTTTACCGGAGATAATACCTGCTTCTGTGCCATTGGTGGAAATATTTAAATCCAGCTCAGTCATGTAATTAAAATCCCCTTTGGTGCCAAAATAAGCCACTCCGAATATTAATCTTGGTAAAGTGATTTCTGTACTACTTATAGGTATATCATTTCCTGTACTTTGAAAAACTCTTTTTTCTTCTTCAGTAAGATTAAATGACCAAGCATTAAATGTTGTGGTTATATCTCTGGCGGATAACCCAAAACTGACATGATCTCCTTTGTATTTGATACCCAGATCAGCACCAAAACCCCACGCTTTTCCAAACGAGCCAATAGATCGATGTATCACTTTTATATTTCCACCCACTGAAAATTTTTCATTTCTACCTATAGTTTGGGCATAGGAAAAAATGCCGGCATAATCTGATGCAGAAAAATTTGTTACACGATTAAAATCAGGGGTACCGTCAGGACCGATCAAATTTAATGTATTAGGAATATTGTCTACACCCAGCCGAATAAAAGAAAAAGCAGCAACAGATTTATTTCTGGAATTAAGTTTTTTTGCAATAGATACATAATCGTAATTTGCAATTCCACCAAACCATTTTGCATGCATGGCATTCAGTTGCAGTGGATTTTCCATTTCTGTTAGTCCCGCTGTATTCCAGTACGCTGCGGTGCCGTCGTTTGTGCTGGCTACTACAGAACCGAACATACCATGAGCTCTGGCCCCAACTCCAATATTAAGAAATTCATTGACGAATTTTTGGGCGGTGACGGGAGCCGCCATTAATATGACGATAAGATGGAATAATACACATCGTTTCATTAAGATTCCTTGTTTGGTGTTATGTTTAAATATGTTGGCCTATCAGAAAATATAAGTTTTATTATAAACGGATGATATTTCAAAATATTATATCTTTACTGTTCAAATCATACAGAATGCAAAATAAATATATTTCAGTTGGATTTTCAAACATATTATACTTAATAATTATACTAAACTTGTTTGCATGCAAGCAATCAAGTGATCAGAATAGCATTTACGACATTAGTAAGTCTATAACTGCTGACAGCGCAATGGTAGCTTCTGCTCACCCGTTAGCAACATCTGTAGGGCTGGATATCATCAGACAGGGTGGTAATGCCATTGATGCCGCTATTGCTGTGCAGTTTGCATTGGCAGTATGTTATCCCGGGGCTGGAAATATTGGTGGGGGTGGTTTTTTGGTGTATAGAAGTAAAGACGGAGAAGTCAACACACTCGATTACAGAGAAAAGGCATCATCATTAGCATCTGCAGACATGTATCTGGATACTTTAGGTAACCCAATCACGGATAAAAGTCTATATGGTCATCTGGCAGCAGGAGTTCCTGGAACAGTAGATGGTATGATAAAAGCATTTGAAAAATACAGTAAATTAAAAGATTGGAAAAAATTAGTTCAACCTGCCATAGATATGGCCAAAAATGGCTTTAAAATAACAGAAAGAGAAGCCGAAAACCTAAATGAAGACCAATCTTTGTTTATTAAATACAACCTAGCTCCTACTGCTTTTCATAAAGACAAATGGCGTGCAGGTGATATGCTGATTCAAACGGAACTAGCTCAAACGCTAACGGCAATCAGAGATAATGGTAAATCAGGTTTTTATGAAGGTAAGGTGGCAGATTATATCGTGAATGAAATGAAAGCTGGTGGCGGACTTATCACCTATGAAGATCTGAAGGCTTACCAAGCAATATGGCGCACTCCTGTGACTACCATGTATAGAGGAAATAAAATAATATCCATGCCTCCACCTTCAAGTGGTGGTATTGCATTAATACAATTGCTTAAAATGGTGGAACCATATGATTTGGGTAGTATGAAATTTCAAAGTGCGGCAACTATTCATCTTATGGTCGAAGCAGAAAGAAGGGCTTTTGCTGACCGTGCAAAACATCTTGGGGACCCAGATTTTTATAAAGTGCCGTCAACACTTACAGATAGTACTTATATCCTGAGTAGAATGGTTAATTTTAACCCAAGGCAAGCAAGTAAAAGTGATAGTATTTCATATGGAATGATTGAAAGTGAAGAGACCACGCACTTTTGTATTGTTGATACAGAAGGAAACGCAGTGTCTTTGACCACTACGCTGAATGGTGGTTATGGTGCATACACAGTTGTCCGAGGAGCTGGTTTTTTGCTAAATAATGAAATGGATGATTTCTCGGTCAAACCAGGAACACCGAATATGTATGGACTCGTAGGCGCTGAAGCAAATAAAATAGAACCCAATAAACGAATGCTTTCATCAATGACCCCAACAATCATTGAAAAGGATGGTAAATTACGAATGGTAGTTGGTACACCAGGTGGGTCAACAATAATTACATCTGTGTTTCAGGCCATTGTAAATGTCATTGATTTTGGTATGGATGCAGACAAAGCGGTTCAATCTGCTAGATTTCATCACCAATGGCTGCCTGATGTAATACTTGCTGAAAAAGATGCTATTCCTTTATCTGAGAGAAAATTGCTTGAAATAATTGGCCATACATTCAAGGATAGAAATGGCATTGGACGTATGGAAGCAATTGTATTGACTAATCAAGGCAAACTTCAAGGTGCTGCAGATCGTCGGGGGGATGATGATGTAAAAGGATTTTAGCGTATCCTTTTAGCTTCATTCCACAATTTATCCATTTCTTCCAAAGTCATATCCTGGAGTTTGCGGTCAGCATTGGCTTCGATATATTCAAATCTTGATTTAAACTTTCGATTTACCCGTTCGAGTGCAGTTTCCGGATTAATGCCTGCATATCTTGCATAATTAATGAGTGAAAATAGAATGTCCCCAAATTCATCTTCTTTTTTGTCCATGTCATCAGAGTCAGCAATCTCTTTAAATTCCTGGATCTCTTCTTCAACTTTGTCCCAAACATCACTTTTTTCTTTCCATTCAAATCCCACTTGAGCCGTTTTTTCCTGCATTCTATATGCTTTCACCATAGCAGGTAAACTGTTGGGAACACCGGAGAGTACTGATTTTTTGCCTTCCGATAACTTTATTTGCTCCCAGTTTCTTTTTACATCTGCCTCATTTTCGACTCTGACATCACCATAAATATGAGGATGGCGTTTCACTAATTTATCGCATACTCCATGAATAGCTTCGCCGATGTGAAAGGCACCGAGCTCCTCTCCTATTTTGGCATAAAATACCAAATGCAGCATGATATCTCCCAGTTCTTCTTTGATATCTGTTAGGTTTTTGTCAAGGATAGCATCGGATAGTTCGTAAGTCTCCTCTATGGTTAGGATACGTAATGATTCAAAAGTTTGTTTCATATCCCATGGACATTTAGCCCTAAGGTCATCCATGATTTCCAGAAGCCTTATAAAAGCATTTCCTTTATCAAGTTTATCAAAATTGTCGGTATTATTCAATTATCTATGTTTTTAGTATGGAAAAAAAATATCAAAAATATTTCTTACTCCAATTATAAAATTGTTAAACAAATCAAAAATAAATGTAGAAATTTCATATAGAACAATAATAAAATTACCTTTGTTAGTAAGTTCAAACATTAACAGATGATAGAGTTTTTTTATATATTAGCGGTAATATTTGGTATATTTATATTGTCATTTTTTTTAATGAACCTTAGACATTGGTTTACAGGTCAGGAATTTAGAGGCTCATGTGCAAGTAACAATCCAATGATTAAAAATCAACTGGGCGAATGCACTGTTTGTGGCAAAAAACCTGATGAATCATGCAAGATGCCGGAAGCTAAAGCAAGCTAATCCTTTGTTATTTATCTTGCAGTTTTGGTATGAATCAATAATCCAAGAGCCAAAGCCAAAAATACAATAAGAGTTAATCCAAGAATTAACATAATTAAAATTTGATGTTGCAGTGCAAAGATGATGTTATTCAGCATAAAATCAAACATTTTTTAAATATTACTAAAATTATTTTATTAAAATTCATGGATAAGATCAAGAATAAATTCGCTAAAATGTTTCATCGCTTTTTTTTATTAATAGCCTTTCAGGTATTACTTTTGGCAGTTAATGGTTTTGGGCAGGCCCCAAAAAAACATACATCTGGAGAAATCTATCAAATGATGGAAAAACTTGGATTTTTGGGATCAGTGCTTTATGTAGCGGCGCACCCTGATGATGAAAATACAAGACTTATTTCATATTTAGCAAATGATAAAAAAGCGATGACTACCTATTTATCATTAACGAGAGGTGATGGTGGGCAAAACCTTATTGGGCCTGAAATTTCAGAACTACTTGGTGTGATGCGTACCCAGGAATTGCTCATGGCCAGGTCTGTAGACAATGGCAAACAAATGTTTACCAGAGCAAATGATTTTGGATATTCAAAAAATGCGGAAGAAACCATCAAGATATGGGATACAGAAAAAGTGAAGGCAGATGTAGTGTGGGCAATCCGAAAAGTCAGACCTGATGTAATTATCAATAGATTTGATCATAGAACTTCCGGTGAGACGCATGGCCATCACACAGCATCGGCTCAACTTTCATATGAATTATTTGACCAAGCAGGAGATAGCAAAGCATATCCCGAGCATTTTAAATATGTATCTCCATGGAAACCTCAACGTCTTTTTTTTAACACAAGTTGGTGGTTTTATGGAAGCGAAGATAAATTTAAAAAAGCTGACAAAACTGCATTAATGAGCATGGATGTAGGGGTCTATTTTCCCTTACTTGGGAAATCAAATACGGAAATAGCTGCTGAATCGAGAAGTAACCACAAGTGTCAGGGTTTTGGCTCCACAGGAACAAGAGGAATGCAAATGGAATATCTTGAATTGCTTAAAGGTGATATGCCACCCAATAAATCTGACATATTTGAAGGTATCAATACCACCTGGACAAGAGTGGAAAATGGAGCACCCCTCAAAATAATGACAAATCAACTGCTTGCCAATTTTGATTTTAAAAATCCTGCTGCATCAGTTATTGGTTTAGTTGAGATTTATAAGGCTATTCAAAAAGTAAAAGACCCATTCTGGAAAGAGATAAAAACAACAGAAGTAAAAGAATTAATGGCGGCATGTCTAGGACTCTACCTTGAAGCAAAGACCAATACACATAAAGTTACCCCGGGAGAATTCATTAATATTGATATTGAAGTAATCAATAGATTGAATGCTGATGTTCTTTTGAAAGAAATCAAAGGATCTGGTATCCAACTTGATACTACGCTTTCTTTGGTATTGGTAACTAATGAGCCATTCAAGTGGTCAAAACAAGTTCAAATTCCTGAAAACACGTCGCTTACTGCGCCATATTGGTTAACTAAAAAAGGTACTCTCGGGCTATACAATGTAGAAGATCAGTCTATTATTGGTAATCCTGAAACTACGCGAACCCTAAAGACTACATTCTTTCTAAGTATTTATGGTGTTGATATTCCTTATGAAAAGGAACTCGTATATAAATTTAATAGCCCTGAAAACGGAGAAACCTTTCGACCGCTTGAAATTGTACCTCCAGTTTCATTGCAAGTAAAGGAACCCGTTTATATTTTTCCAAACAAAGAATCAAAAGAAATAAAAGTTTCCGTTTACGCTTGGGCAAAAGACCAAAAAGGCACTTTAAGCCTTCCTACGTCAAATGGTTGGACCGTTTCACCTTCATCCATTGATTTTACTATTGATCAAAAAGGCGAAAACAAAGACTTTATCTTTACAGTTACACCACCAGAAAAAAATGAAGAAATCATTATTTCGCCAATGGTAATTTCTAATGGAAGAATGTACAATGGACGAATTATTGACATTAATTATGATCATATTCCATTTCAGACAGTCTTGATGAAGTCTGAATCAAAACTTTCCAGAATAAACATCGAAACAAAAGGAAGAAGAATAGCATATGTTATGGGAGCGGGTGATGAAATACCGGCAAGCCTAAGACAAATAGGATATAATGTTGATATTGTGAAATCTGAAGACATATCTGCTGAACGTCTGAATGGAATAGATGCACTAATATTTGGGGTCAGAACCTACAATACTGAAGAAAATCTAAAATTTAAGCAAAATATTATTTTTGAATACGTAAAAAATGGTGGGAATGTGATTGTTCAGTACAATACTGCTAACGGTTTGGTAACTAAAGATTTAGCACCTTATGCATTAACTATATCTAGAAGCAGGGTTACTGTAGAAGAAGCCGAGATGCGTATATTAAATCCAGACCACTCTGTATTAAATTTTCCAAATAAAATATCTCAAAAAGACTTTGACGGTTGGGTACAGGAGCGCGGACTATATTTTCCTGGTGAATGGGATAATCAATTCACTCCTATTTTCTCATGCAATGATCCTGGGGAAAAACCTCAGGATGGAAGTCTACTTGTTGCTAAATATGGTGAAGGACACTATATGTATACTGGTTTGTCTTTCTTTCGGCAACTACCTGCCGGTGTTTCAGGTGCTTTCAGATTATTTTCCAACATGATTTCAATTGGTCAGAATGTTCAACCCTGATAAAAAAGGCAGATGGTTAAAATCTTATTCTTGGGTAATCATTCTGAATGCCTTTTACATTGGTTTATTTTACCTTATCATGAAGATATGGTGTTAGAATTTAATATCAGATAATGAGCAGTATTGATTGGGTAATTCTATCTGGAACATTATTTTTTATAGTGGTATATGGGGCTTGGAAAACCAGAGGAGCGCAAGACATGCAATCCTATATGTTGGGTGATAATGAAGCGAAATGGTGGACGGTAGGATTGTCGGTAATGGCAACGCAAGCCAGCGCTATCACTTTTATGTCAACACCCGGCCAAGCATTTCACGATGGGATGGGTTTTGTTCAGTTTTATTTTGGTCTTCCTATAGCCATGGTAATCATATGTTTTACTTTTATACCTATCTATCATAGATTAAAAGTATATACAGCATATGAATTTCTGGAACAACGATTTGACCTGAGAACAAGAGCTTTAACTGCCAGCCTATTTCTAATACAACGCGGACTAGCAGCGGGCATCACTATTTATGCTCCTGCTATAATTTTGTCTACTATACTGGGTTGGAATCTTAATTTTATGAATTTGCTATTGGGCTCTTTGGTAGTTATATATACCGTAAGTGGTGGAACAAAAGCGGTAAATGTAACCCAGAAACAACAGATGTTTATCATTATGACAGGTATGTTTTTGGCTTTTTATGTTATATTGAACTCACTTCCTGAGGAAGTTAACTTTACAAAGGCCATGGAAATTGCCGGTTCTGCCGGGAAGCTAAACTTGCTTGACTTTTCATTCAATATGGAAAGCAGATATACTTTCTGGTCAGGAATAACGGGTGGTCTATTTCTTTCGTTGTCCTATTTTGGAACTGATCAGTCACAAGTTCAGCGATATTTATCAGGAAAATCTATTCGTGAAAGTCAGTTGGGATTGATATTCAATGGTATACTTAAAGTACCCATGCAGTTCTTTATACTGTTGGTTGGTGTGATGGTATTTGTTTTTTACCAGTTTTCATCTTCGCCTGTATTTTTTAATGAAAATACACTGTTAAAACTAAGGAATACGGACGGAGCAGAAAATCTAAGCAGACTAGAATCTAAAAATGATTCCATCTTTCGGCTTAAAACAGATATACTTGCAAAAATTACATTGAATTCAGATGGTGCTAATGTTCAAAATCTTAACAAACCTTACCAGCAACTTCTGGAGGAAGAAAAACTGATCAGGAGTGATGTACGGGATTTAGTGAAAAAAAATCTTCCAGAAGAAGAGTCCAACGACAAGGATTATGTTTTTATAAGTTTTATTTTGGCCCATCTTCCCAAAGGTCTCATTGGTCTATTGCTGGCTGTAATCTTTAGCGCTGCCATGTCATCTACTGCGTCAGAACTAAATGCATTATCCACTACAACCACCGTTGATATTTATAGAAGAAGTATAAATCCAAATGGTTCGGATGCGCATTATGTGAATGCTTCCAAAGTTTTGACTGTGGTTTGGGGCGGAATAGCTATAGCATTTGCTTGTTTCGGTTCATTGTTTGAAAATTTAATTCAATTTGTCAATATCATTGGCTCAGTATTTTATGGTACTATTTTAGGAATATTTATTGTTGCTTTTTATTTTAAATCCATAAATGCAAATGCCGTATTTTATGCAGCATTAATAGCTGAAAGTTTAGTGATAATTATTTTTAAGTCTGATATAATAGGATATTTATGGTTGAATGCCATAGGATGTGGTTTGGTTATTGTTTTTGGTTTGTTTTTTCAGCATATTTTATTTAAAAACGATAATGAAATTGTCACTTCCACAAGACTTTGAAAAAGAGCTTAAAAGCAGCATTGGTCTGGAAGAGTATCAACTTTTTGAAAATTCCTTAGCGGGTGCTATACCTACCTCGGTAAGAATCAATCCCAATAAAAGTAAACAATTACCATCTGATGAAAAAGTACCTTGGTGTCCATTAGGATATTATCTGGATAAAAGACCAATATTTACATTAGATCCAGCTTTTCATGCAGGATCATATTATGTGCAGGAAGCTTCGTCAATGTTCATATGGCATATACTTGATCAGCTTGTTCAGGATAAAAAGGATATCAAAATTTTGGATTTATGTGCAGCTCCGGGAGGGAAAAGCACTTTAATCGCTTCCTATTTGCAAAATCATGGTTTACTTGTAGCCAATGAGGTAATAAAGAACAGAGCATATGTATTAAAATACAATTTAAGCAAGGAAGGACATTCCAATGTTTTTGTCACCAATAATGATCCACACGATTTTAGTTACTTGCCGGAATATTTTGATATCATATTGGTCGATGCACCCTGTTCAGGGGAAGGCATGTTTAGAAAAGATGCCAATGCCATTTGTGAATGGTCCATTGAAAATGTAGATAATTGTGCAGCACGCCAAAAACGAATTTTAAGTGACATTTTACCAGCATTAAAATCTGGAGGCTATCTTTTATATTCCACTTGTACTTATAACAGGTATGAAAATATTAATAATATAGATTGGATGATTCGTGAAATGGGTTTACTCTCTTTTCCACTTCAAATTGAAAAGGAATGGAATATCCAAGAAATTTTGGGAGAAAAAAGTTATGGATATCAACTTTATCCGTTCAAAATCAAAGGAGAAGGTTTTTTTATATCTGTATTGCAAAAAACATCTGAAACAAAAATTGGTACAAGAAATCGAACAAAAATTGGCATATCGTTGCACGCTGTTGATAAAAAAAGTATGCATATTTTTAATGAATGGATCAAATTGCAGGACATAAGTTTACTTTATGATAAAACCGGTACTATACATGCTGTAAACAGTGATTTAGAAACGGAATCAAATTTCTTAAACCATTTTTTAAGATTAATTTACTGTGGTATTTCCATTGGTACGCTAAACAAAACTATCGTGGTACCGGAACAAAGTTTAGCCTTGTCATATTTGTTGGCAGATGATTTTCCTACTTTTGAGTTAGATAGGATGGATGCATTGCATTATTTAAAGAAGACATTAGATACGATTGATTCAAATCAAAAATCCTGGATATTAGCCACTTATGAAGGCAATGGTTTGGGATTCCTTAAAAACTTAGGGCATAGAATCAATAATTATTTACCTCAGGAGCATAGGATCCATATGGAGATAAAATAGGCCTTAAAAATTATTTCGTTTTCTGAGATTAAACGAACATAATTAGCTGAATGATTACATTAGAATTTTATTTTTCTCATTCTGAGACTCTGAGGTGTTACTTCCAAATACTCATCTTCGCGGATGTACTCCATGGCTTCTTCAAGAGAAAACTGAATTTTTGGTGCAATCTTCACATTATCATCTGAACCTGAAGCTCTCATATTGGTCAGTTTTTTACCTTTGATCACATTTACTCCAAGGTCATTGTCCCTGGAATGCTCCCCTATTACCTGACCTACATAAACTTGTTCGCCCGGATCAATAAAAAACTTGCCCCTATCCTGCAATCTGTCAATGGCAAAGGGCAGTGACTGGCCTTGTTCCATAGATACCAAAGAACCTTTTATTCTCGCGGGTAAGTCACCCTTAAATGACTCGAACTGAAGAAATCTATGGGTCATCACCGCTTCGCCTGAAGTAGCAGTCATCATAATATTTCTCATTCCAATAATACCTCGGGAAGGTATTTCAAATTCAAGATGCTGTACATCACCTTTTGGCTCCATTACTTTCAAAAGACCCTTCCTTTGGGTAATCAGCTCTATTGCTTTGCCCGATGAAACTTCCGGCACATCAACGACCAGTGTTTCAATTGGCTCACATTTGATACCATCAATTTCCTTAATAATTACTTGTGGTTTTCCAACCTGAAACTCATATCCTTCTCTACGCATGGTTTCAATAAGCACACTTAAATGGAGTACACCACGACCATATACTTCAAACTTGTCTTCAGTATTTCCATCTTCAATTCTAAGGGCAAGATTTTTTTCTAACTCCTTATATAATCTGTCTCTCAGGTGTCTAGATGTTACATATTTCCCTTCTTTTCCAAAAAAAGGTGAGTTATTTATGGTAAACAACATACTCATCGTAGGTTCATCGACTTCAATTCGTGGTAATGCTTCAGGAGAATTCATATCTACAATAGAATCTCCAATATCAAAATCATCCACACCTACTACTGCACAAAGGTCTCCGCTTCGAACACTTGGCACTTTTAGTTTTCCAAGACCTTCAAATACATATAATTCTTTTACCCTGACTTTTTTATTTATCCCTCCTTTTTTACAAAGCAAATAATCTTTGTTTTCTTCTAGGTCTCCGCGATAAACTCTACCTATCGCCAATCTGCCCTGAAATACATTATAATCCAAAGATGTGATTCCCATTTGTACCGGACCTTCCTTGTAGGGTGCTTCTGGAATTACATCAATAACAGCTTGTAATAATGGCTTTATATCCTGAGTTCTTATTTCATGGTCAAAACTCATCCAACCATCTCTACTAGATCCAAACAGTGTAACAAAATCCAACTGATCTTCAGTTGCACCCAGATTGAACATCAAATCAAACACATCACTTTGAACTTCTTCAGGACGACAGTTTTCTTTGTCCACTTTATTAATAACTACGATAGGCTTTAATCCCAGTTCTACGGCTTTATTCAACACAAATCTCGTTTGTGGCATGGGTCCTTCAAATGCATCAACGAGTAATAAAACACCATCGGCCAGATTTAGTACACGCTCCACTTCACCACCAAAGTCAGAGTGACCTGGAGTGTCAATAATATTTATTTTTACACCATTAAAGTTTACTGATACGTTTTTTGATAGAATGGTAATTCCTCTTTCTCTTTCCAGATCATTGTTGTCAAGAATTAGTTCACCAGTATCTTTTCTTTCGTCCATTGCTTTACACTCATGGATTATTTTATCAACAAGCGTTGTTTTACCATGGTCAACGTGGGCTATAATAGCAATATTTCTAATTGATTGCATGCTTAATTTTATTTATTTTAAAAAGGGAAGAATATCTCCCGTTTAATTAAATCCTTCTTTTTTGATTGTAATTTTTCTTCCTCTGTACTTTAGAATTTTCCCATTATCCATGACCTTAGAAAACTTCTTATCTATTTCTACCAGACAATGCCTTTTTTGGATATCTATATTTCCTATTTGTTTTTTGGACAAACCTGCATGACCTGCCAGTATATCAATTAATATACCCGGATGCACATTATCAATTTTTCCTATATTAACAAAAAAAGTATCCATGTGAGGGTTGGATTGGTAAGTTCTTTCACCACCTCTTGAATCTCTGGACTCTCTTGAATCTCTGGACTCTCTTGAATCACGACTGCTGCTTCTTTCATCTCTACCTCTTACTTCTGATCGCTTAAAACCTCTGTCATCCTTCCTATCATGAAGTGATATGTTGAGATCATCCTTTTCCACTTTCTTATACAGCTTATTGAATTCAAGCGCAAGAATCTTTTCAATGAGTTCCTTTTTAGACAGAGATTCAAAAGTTTCTACTGCTTTTTCGATCATCTCATCACTCAACTCAATGGTATCGGTATTCAATACTTTCTCTGTCCATTTTTCCAGTTTTTTATTATACATCTGGGATTGGAGCGGCACTTTGATATGCTTGATATCGATCCCTATAGTTTTTTCAAAAAACCTTATTCTACCGATATCCTGAGGTGTAACAATTGCCAATGAAGTTCCCTTTTTTCCTGCCCTTGCTGTTCGCCCACTTCTGTGAGTGTAATATTCAGAGTTCTCAGGAAGTGAGTAATGTACCACGTGAGTCAGAGAATCTACATCAATTCCCCTTGCAGCAACATCTGTTGCCACTAGAATCGGAGTAGTTTTGTTCCGAAATTTAGCCATTACGGCATCACGTTGAGATTGAGACATATCTCCGTGTAAAGGTTCCGCTCGGTATCCTTCCTTTTCCAGATATTCTGCCAATTCCTGGGTATCCATTTTGGTTTTGCAAAATATCACTCCATAAAAATCAGTCAGATAATCAAGGACTCTTTTTAGAGATGCTTCTTTATCATGTTTATGAACGTATATGTATTTATGGTCTATGTTTTCATTGGTTTTACTATCCGATTGAATTCTTACTTCAAAAGGTTTTTCCATGTAAGTACCAACAATTCTGCGTATTTCAGGCGGCATTGTTGCTGAAAATAGCCACAATACTTTTTCTTCCGGGGTGAATTGAAGTATTTTGTCAATATCTTCCTGAAAACCCATGTTGAGCATTTCGTCGGCCTCGTCCAAAACCAGAAACTCTATCTGATCAAGTTTGATTGCTTTCCGATCGATGAGATCCTGCAATCTTCCTGGCGTGGCAACAAGTATATGGGGAATATTTTTCTTAATGTCTCTGATTTGCGTTGTGATCGGGGTACCTCCATAGACCACCTGAGTTCGCATTCCTTTTTTGTATTTCCCAAAATTTTCAAATTCTTTAGCTATTTGCTGAGCCAACTCGCGCGTAGGAGCAAGAATAAGTGCGAATACTTTATTTTCAGAAGTGTCTAGAAAGTGAACCAATGGGAGCCCGAAAGCAGCAGTTTTACCAGTTCCTGTTTGCGCAAGGCCAATAAAATCTGGCTTACTTTCCAATAATTGCGGTATTGCTTTGCTTTGAATTTCTGTAGGCGTAACGAAACCCATCTCCTCAAGTGATCTTAAAATGTCATCACTAAGGCCTAAATCTTTAAATGTTTGCAAGTGTATATTTTATTTGAAGCCGCAAAGATAAACAAATATTTTGCAAACCCCAATAAAAATCACACCAAACCTAACTTTTCTCTTTTATAATATTCGCCAAATGTAATCATTCTCTGTTGAGATTCATCCCAAAGCTTATTGGATGCCAACTTAAGACTCTCCCAAAATGTCAATATGGTCACATACTGATTTACCCATTGATTGTCTTCCAATGCTTTTTTGAGATTATAATTTGGGATGGCAGGATTAAGATGATGGATATGATGAATACCAATATTTCCTGTTAGCCAATTAAACACAGCGGGTACCTTGTAATAAGTACTACCCCTCAAAGCGGATGTAAGATAATCCCATTTGTCCTTCCATTGTTTATATGCTTCTTCATGCTGATGCTGAACATAAAAAAACCATATTGCAATTACAGAAAACAAAACGATGATGGTAAAATGTGTTATAAAAAATTTGCCCCATCCCAAGAAATAACCGAGCGTAACAAACATTAGCACCAAAACAATATTATTCAACCATAGTCTCCATTTCTCATTTTTAAATATGTCCATACCAATAGACGGTATTCTGTTGTGTATCAATACGTAATAGATTGGGCCTAATACAAACATCACAGGGATAGATCTGTACAGCCTGTATTTGATCCTTCCCCATGCATTTAAAGCTTTAAATTCAGCCACGGTCAAAGTGTTGATATCACCTATATCCCTTAATTCGAGTTGTCCATTATGGGAATGATGTAAGTGATGAGACTTTGCCCAATAATGAAAAGGTATAGTACTAAAAATAGAACAGATATATCCGATAATCGCTCTTGCCTTGCTATTATCAAGGAATGTCCTATGTCCACAATCATGCTGAATAATAAATATCCTAACCAGAAAAAATGCATTGATAATACCCAATAAAAATGTAAGCCAATAACTGTAATCCAATGAAAAATACATTAAAATCCAAATACCTATAAATGGAATGAATGAGTTGATGATTTGTATAGTAGCTTTTGTTTTGTTTGTTTGAGTATATATTTTGAACGACTTTAATAACGACTTATCAATTTTGATATTCTCCACTTTTACTAATTTGATATGAAAACGCAAATTTATACAATATGTTGTAAATAAAAAAGTATTGTATAATTATATCAACTATTTTATAATATGTGTTTCATGGCTCTCCAACTGCAACATTTGATATAAATGATCCGTTATAGAAATAAAATACATATTTTGAAATCAAAATTTCTGTCATCATTTACAGCAATTATACTGTTGCAGGGTTGTTATAGTTTTAAAGGAATAGCTATACCACCGGATGTCAATTCTTATGTTGTCGAAAATTTTCAGAATAGTGCACCGCAAGCTCCAGGGGACATCAATCAAAGATTTTCGGAAGCCCTTAGGTCCAAGATAAGAAATGAATCCAGACTGGTATATAATGATCAAAATCCTGACATTGAATTTTCGGGAAGTATTACAGGTTTCAGATTAAACCCGGAAGCACCTCAGGCCGGCAATACAGTGGCTCTAAATAAACTTGAAATAACGGTAACAGTCAATTTTGTCAATAAAAAAGATGAATCAAAAAGTTGGAAAAAACCATTTTCGTTTTTCCGAACTTTTGAAAGCGACAAAGATTTTATAAGTATCCAGGATCAGCTTATCACTGAAATATTTAAACAGCTCATGGAAAATATCTTTAATGAAGCGTTTACGGGTTGGTAAAAATAGAATAGGAATCATAAAATTATAATTCCTATTCTATTTATTACAAACTTTAATTGTAATTAGTTAGATTAGCTTCCTTTAATATTAAATACCATGGTGCCGCATTGAATATCGTATTTTCCGGGTGTAAACTCAAATTCCTTGGCTTTACGAAGTGCAAGTGATACTAAACTTTTTTTGGCAATAGTTGACATTGTCCCATTAAACTCAGCTTTTGTAACAACACCTTCTTTATTTACACATATATTTACCGTCACTCTCCCATTCTCATCTGCAAGTATTAGAATACTGGGAATTTCTTTTATTTTTCGTTGTCCTAATTCTTGACCCGAAATAGCAATTGTTAAGTCTTCATCAATAACAAAACTATTCACAGAATCATCATTTTTCGGGATATTTTCATCATAAATAGGATCAGAATCATCTATAATAGTTGTATCGCTTTTGACTTGTGAAGTATTCACCTCTGCATTAGTTGGTGAGGTATTATTGCCTTCACGCACTCCCGAAGACAGAACTTCATTTTGTCCGAGTTCACCCGAGTTTGGATTTGAAGAAGGGTTTGCAGTATTATTATTTCCAGTTTTTTGTTCCTGAACAACTATAGGCGGATCATTTTTTGGAATTGCAGGTGATGTAGGTTTTGATTTTGTAATACCACATAAGTTTCTAGCTTTGTTTTCAGCCCCTGAACTACCTAGATTCATAGCTGATTCATAATCATTGCATGCTTTTAGCAATTGTTGATCAGATTCATACATGCCGGCTCTCCATTCAAAAAATTGGGCATTTTTATTATCCAATGCAATGGCAGCCGTTAAAGTATTGATTCCTGCCCCAATTTCATTCATTGCAGCAAAAGACCTTCCCAGCAAACCTGCAGCTTCTGCGGTGATACCTTTTATCTCAATACTTTGGATGGCATCCATTTTCGAGCCTTTGTATGCCGCCAATGCATATTTGGCCAGTCCCCTGTGAATCAACGCATCTTTATATTTAGCATCCCTGCTTATGACAGCATTATAATTCGCTATGGCTTCTTCATACCTACCTGTTTCAAAAAGATACTCAGCTTTGACATAAATAAAGCCTGTTTCTTCATCTAATACCTGTGCATGTAGAGGATTGCATAACATCCAAAAAGTTAAAATATAAATGGTTTGGCGAATTTTCATTTAATGTCTGTTTTATTTACTTATTTAAAGACAAAATTTGATTATTTATTGTTAGTTAATAAAATATTAATTATTTTTTATATTTTAAACACTTCATTAATATATAAATATTACTTTTTTTTCTTTACTTCTTTCTTTTTGAAGGCATCCGGTATTTCAGATTCTATCCAAGATTTGACGGTATCAAGCGTTACTTTTTGGAGATAATCGTCTTCAATCTTTTGTCCATCAATTTTAGGTATCTTAAGATTATTTTTACCAAATTTGAGGTATGGGCCCCATCTACCGTTTTCGATAGATATCTTCTCTGCCGGCCAGTTTTGTATGTATCTATTGGCTTCCTTGTCTACTTTAGCTTCAATTAGCTCGATGGATTGAAATTCATTGATAGTATCTAGCTTATATCTTACAGGAATATTTATAAACAAATTATTCCACTTTATAAATGGTCCAAATCTTCCTTTCCCTTTGGTGATAGGTAAATTTTGATATTGTCCTATCGGAGCATTTTCATCCAGTTTAGCATCGATAAGCATTTTAGTTTCATCTAAGGTAATGGTCATTGGATCCAGATTTCTCGGCAAGTTGACAAACATTTCTCCTATTTTTACATATGGGCCATATCTGCCTGTATTTACCAATACTTCTTCTCCTTCAATAATTCCTACGACCCTCGGCAATTTGAAAAGTTCCATGGCTTCATCATAAGTGATGGTTTCCATAGATTGTCCCGGTTTCAGATTGGCAAATCTTGGTTTTTCTCCATCCTTAATTTCCTCCCTTTCTCCTATCTGAATGACTGGACCGAATCTTGTCATTTGTGCTATCACAGCATAACCACTAATGGGATCTGTTCCCAATTCTCTTTTTCCTTTCGCTCGCTCAGCGTTTTCCATAGTGTTTTCTACACTGTCATGAAAAGGTCCATAAAACTTCTTCAACATATTTTTCCATTCCAGTCCTTCAGTAGCAATTTTATCCAGTTCATCCTCAACATTTGCAGTAAAGCTATAATCCATGATTTTGCTAAAATGCTCGGAAAGAAAATCACTGACCACCATACCAAGATCAGATGGGTACAAACAATTTTTAGTAGTGCCCGTAATTTCAGATTTTGTTTTGGTTTCTATTTTGCCTTTTTTAAGGGTAAGCTGCTGAAAGTTTCTCAAAATTCCTTCTCGGCTCTCTTTTGTAACATAGCCCCGTTCCTCTTCCATTATTTTGGAAATGGTAGGTGCATAAGTTGAAGGTCGGCCTATACCCAGTTCTTCCAGTTTTTTCACTAAGCTGGCTTCAGTGTATCTTCCTGCTGGTCTGGTAAAGCTTTCTGTTGCATCCATTTGTTTCAGATCAAGCGATTGTTGTATTTTAAGCGGTGGCAACATACCTTTTGAATCTTCATCTTCATCATCGTCCGTTGATTCAAGATATACTTTAAGAAACCCGTCAAACTTTAATACCTCACCAACCGCTTCAAGTTGTTTGTCACGCATAGTAGAAATATCCACTTTAACCACTGTTTTTTCAATTTCAGCTTCTGACATTTGAGACGCTATGCTTCGCTTCCAAATGAGGTCATATAACCTTTGTTGGTCTTTGTCCGGACCTAAATTTTTGCGTTCTATATAAGTAGGGCGAATTGCTTCGTGCGCTTCCTGAGCATTTGCGGTTTTGGATTTATACTTTCTTGCATGAAGATACTGTTTTCCAAAACTACTTTCTATTTCTTGTGCTATAGCTGCCATAGCAGTTTCACTTAGATTAGAAGAATCGGTTCTCATATAAGTTATGTACCCTTCTTCATATAATCTCTGGGCTGTCGACATAGTCCTATTGACAGAAAAACCCAACTTTCTGCTTGCTTCCTGTTGCAATGTAGATGTTGTAAATGGAGCTGCGGGAAATCTCTTCAAAGGTTTTTTCTCAATACTGCTTATTGTAAAAGTAGCTCCATTGGCTTTTTTCAGAAATTCCATCGCTTCCTGTTCATTGTCAATCCGGCTAGTATATTCAGCTTTAAGCCCTACCGTCTCACCTCTGCCATTATCCACATCAAACAATGCAATAACCTTAAAAAAAGGTGATGTATTAAAATTTTGAATTTCCCGCTCTCTTTCCACGATCAACTTAACTGCAACAGATTGTACTCTACCTGCGGAAAGCTTATTTTTTACTTTCCTCCACAAAACTTCAGAGAGCTCAAAACCTACAATTCTATCCAGAATTCTCCTTGCCTGCTGTGCATTAACCAAATTCACATCTACCAGTCTTGGATTAGATACAGCTTTTAATATGGCCGGTTTGGTTATTTCTGAAAAAACAATTCTTTTTGTCGTTTTTACATCCAACTTGAGCTCCTGACAAAGGTGCCAGGAGATGGCTTCTCCTTCCCGGTCCTCGTCCGTAGCGAGCCAAACTTCCGAAGATTTCTTCACCTGGTCTTTAAGTTCTCTGACTACTTTTACTTTTTCAGGTGACACTACATATGATGGTTCAAAATTATTCTCAATGTCAATACCTTTATTGCCTTTCTCAAGATCTCTTATATGTCCAAAACTTGATTTAACTATAAAATCAGTTCCAAGAATTTTCTCAATAGTCTTAGCTTTTGCCGGGGACTCTACTATAAGTAAGTTTTTTGCCATTTATTTAGCGTTTAATTTAATTGGTAAGAATACCTAAGTTTTGATAATAAAAAATGTCTACTAAGACTCTTAATGCTATTGTTTTTAATCTGGAAATCCGTTTTATGGGCACAAAACTATGAATTTTTACTATTTATTACGAAAAATTGATATATTTTAAATTTTATTAAAGATTGTATTCACTAAAAATTCAATCATCCATAAGATAAGGCCTTCTATCTCTTGTTATTTTTAATGACTCTTCATATCTCCATTCATCTATCATTTTATCATTTCCTGACAATAAAATTTCGGGCACTTTAAATCCTTTAAAATCAGCAGGACGGGTATATACCGGAGGGGCCAGAAGATTGTCTTGAAAGGAGTCACTAAGTGCACTGGTTTCATCGTTGAGCACTCCAGGTATTAATCTTCCTATCGCATCCACAACAATGGCCGCGGCCAATTCGCCACCCGACAATACAAAATCACCTACTGAAATTTCCATAGTAACATGCATATCCCTGATACGTTGGTCAATACCTTTATAATGTCCGCAAATGATTAAAACGGAGTCCAAACATGATAATCTGTTGGCCATTTTTTGGTTGAATGTTTTTCCATCAGGGGTAAGAAATATAATTTCATTGTATTTTGTTTTGGATTTGAGTTCCATAATACATCGATCTAATGGTTCACACATCATGACCATGCCTGCACCACCACCATATTGATAATCATCCACTTGACTGTGTATACCAAGCCCAAAGGATCTAAGGTTGACTATATTAATTTGGAGTAAACCTTTATCTCCAGCTCTTTTCATAATAGAGTGTTCAAAAGGACTTTTAAGTAATTCAGGGACTACCGTGATTATATCTATTTGCATATGAAGCATTTACACAAAAAAAACAAAAGAGTTTATACAGGCATGCTATATAAACTCTCAAAACTTTTATTTTTAAAATTCCTATTCGTTGATCCCCAATAACTCTACTTCAAATATTAAAGCAGAATATGGCGGAATGAGGCCACCTGCTCCCCTATCTCCGTAAGCGAGGTCATATGGAATAAAAAATCTGAACTTATCACCTACAGACATGAGTTGAAGACCTTCGGTCCACCCTTTTATCACTTGATTGAGTCCAAAAGAAATGGGTTCTCCTCTCTGTACTGAACTGTCAAATACATTTCCATTCGTCAGCATACCATGATAATGTGTCTTGACTTTATCTGTAGATTTAGGTTTTGCCCCACCGGCACCTTTTGTTATGATCTCGTATTGCAAGCCGCTTGGTAATGAAACGACTCCTGGCTTTTTTGTATTAGCGGCAAGAAAATCTTTTCCTTCTTTGGCCTTCATTCCAGTCACATATTCATTAAATATCTTTTCGGACAAAGATTTATCCAATTTTAATTCATTGTTTTTCAAAGCATCCATCATTGCCTTTTGAAAAACTTCCAAGTTAATGTCTGTAATTCCTTGTTTTTTAAATGCTTCCGCCATATTTACCCCGGCTGCATAGGATGTGCTGTCTTTTTTATCAGCGAGTACCTGTGCTAAGCTTAAAGATGAAAAAAATAAAAAAAAGCAAAACAATAATCCTAAAATTCTCATTTACTAAATGTTTAATATTGTTAATAAAAAATTACTTTTTAAGTTCTGAATAATACAAATAAAAATATGGAATAGTTTCGATTCCTTTATAGAAATTGTACAAACCGTAGTGCTCGTTTGGTGAATGTATGTCATCCGAATCCAAGCCAAAACCCATGAGAACCGTTTTTACATTAAGCACTTTTTCAAATAAAGCTACAATCGGAATACTACCTCCACCCCTGACAGGAATAGGTTCCTTCCCATATGATGTATTCATAGCCATAGCAGCAGCTTTATATTCTGCTGTATCTGAAGGGGTTACTGCAGCTTCTCCGCCATGATGTGGCCTGACTTCTACTTTTACGCCGGCTGGGGCTATAGACTCAAAGTGTTTTTTGAACAATGCCGTAATTATATCACTGTTTTGATTAGGTACCAATCGCATACTTATTTTGGCAAATGCCTTTGAAGGTAATACTGTTTTTGCTCCTTCTCCAATATAGCCACCCCAAATACCATTCACTTCCAGCGTCGGACGAATAGATGTTTGCTCCAGTACTGTATATCCTTCTTCCCCCATTGTAGCTTCTATACCAAGACCTTTCAAATACTTCTGTTTATCAAACGGTGCTTTATTCATGGCTGTTCTTTCCTGATCTGAGACAACCACTACATCGTCGTAAAATTCCGGTATAGTGATGTGCTTGTTCTGATCTTTCATGGACGCAATCATATCACACAATACTTGTGCGGGGTTGGCTACAGCACCACCATACACCCCTGAATGCAAATCTTTGTTTGGTCCAGTGACCTCCACTTCCACATAACTAAGTCCTCTTAAACCTACTGTGATAGATGGTATGTCATTAGCGATTACGGAGGTGTCAGATATTAAGACCACGTCACAACTCAGCATATCTTTGTATTCTTTGCAAAAAATTCCGAGATTTATAGATCCGATTTCTTCTTCACCTTCTATCATGAACTTTACATTGCACGGCAATGAATTATTTTTTACCATGGCTTCAAATGCCTTAATATGCATAAACATTTGCCCTTTATCATCGCAAGATCCTCTAGCAAAAATTGCACCGTCCGGATGAATGTCAGTCTTTTTTATAACAGGTTCAAATGGCGGACTTTCCCATAGATCCAATGGGTCGGGCGGCTGTACATCATAGTGTCCATAAACCAATACAGTAGGTAATGCCGGGTCAATCATGTGCTCTCCATATACGATAGGATGTCCTGGAGTAGCATAGATTTCCACTTTTGGGCATCCTGAGTTTTTAAGGCTTTCAGCTACGTATTCCGCATTTCGGGCCACATCATTTTTATACTTTGGATCGGCACTGATGGAAGGTATACGCAGCATTTCAAGCAACTCATCAAGAAAGCGCTGTTTATTTTCAATAATATAATGTTGAACATCTTTCATAACTTGACGATTATAATGGTATTAATAAATATTTTAATTTTTTAAAGGCTTTACGAAAGTTTTCCCCATGTTATACAAGGTGAAACTTCCTTTATCAGCAGCTTCTTCTATTATTTTTGAAGTGGGCTTACCCGCTCCATGCCCGGCACTCTTTTCAATCCTGATCAATACGGGACTATCTCCTTTATGATTGGCTTGCAAGGCTGCAATAAATTTAAATGAATGGGCAGGTACAACTCTGTCATCATGATCGGCGGTAGTCACCAGCGTAGCAGGATATTTTGCTTCCTTCACATTATGAACAGGTGAATATCCAAGCAGATAATCAAACATCTCTTTACTTTGCTCTGCTGTCCCATAGTCGTAAGACCAACCTGCACCAGCTGTAAATGTGTGATATCTCAACATATCCAACACCCCGACCGCCGGAAGGGCTACCTTAAATAAGTCGGGACGCTGTGTCATACAAGCACCTACCAATAACCCGCCATTTGAACCACCACTTATTGCCAAAAATTCTTTTGAAGTATATTTATTTTCTATTAAAAACTCGGCAGCCGCAATAAAATCATCAAATACATTTTGCTTTTTCAACTGAGTACCAGCATCATGCCATTTTTTTCCATATTCACCTCCACCCCGAAGATTTGGTACGGCAAAAATACCGCCTTGTTCCATCCAAACTACATTAGAAATACTAAAAGAAGGTGTCTGACTCACATTAAAGCCTCCATAACCATATAGCAAGGTAGGATTGTTGCCGTCCAACTTTATCCCTTTTTTATGTGTAATCATCATAGGAACCTTTGTGCCATCTTTTGATGGATAAAAAATCTGCCGAGATTCATAGTCATCCGGATTAAAATCAATTTTGGGGGTAATATAAATTTCTTGATTTCCATTGGAAGGGTCATACTTATAGATGCTTCCCGGGGTAACATAATTTGTAAACGAAAAATAAATATCTTTTTCCATTTTTTTGGCTCCACTTAAAGATGCCGTACCCGCACCTGGAAGTTTGATGTCTCTAATGAGTTTGCCGGAATAGTCATATTGTTTCACCAAAGACAATGCATCTTTCATGTAATGAGCAAATATATATCCGCTTCCTGTACTTACATCCAGTACATTTTCAGTTTCTTTTATAAAATCGTGCCAAGTGGACACCTTCGGGTTTGACGCATTTGTAGTGACAATTTTTTGATTAGGAGCACCTAAATTTGTTACAATAAACAGTTTGCTGCCCTCATTATCCACCATATTATTATCACTGTCAAAGTTATCCACCAAAGTTGTAATTTTATTGTTTTTGTCTGTCAGATCTATCATGTACAACTCATTTCCAGAAGTTGAATTGGCTGCTGAAATAAACAGATATTTGTCGTCTTCTGAGACAGAGCCTCCTATGTATCTTCTTTTTAGATTATTTCCAAAGATAACTATATCTGTTGTTTGCTTAGTGCCTAGCTTGTGGTAATATAATTTGTGCTGATCAGTTTTAGCAGAAAGTTCAGAACCTTTTGGTTTATCATAACTTGAATAATAAAATCCATCATTTCCCTTCCACGAGATTCCACTGAACTTGACATCTACAAGCGTATCATCAAGAATAATTTTATTCAAAGCATTCATTACTATAACTTTTCGCCAATCAGAACCTCCTTCTGAAACCTGATAAGCTACCTTGCTTCCATCCTTGGAAAAACTTATACCCGCTAAAGAGGTAGTGCCATCTTTAGAAAACTTGTTGGGGTTAAGAAAAATTTCAGGTTTACCATCACCTTTCGTGCGCCATAATACATACTGATTCTGAAGACCATCGTTTTTATAAAAGTATGTATATTCTCCTTCTTTGAATGGCGCACTGAATTTCTCATAATTCCACAGTTGTTCCAATCTCGCTTTATAATCCTTTCGGAAAGGTATTTTATCAAGAAAACCAAACGTAACTAGGTTTTGAGCATCTACCCAAGAACCGGTTTCATCCGATAAATCGTCTTCAAGCCAACGGTACACATCGGTAAGTGTTGTATCAAAATAAGTATCTCTAACAGAATCCTTGCGGGTTTCAGGATAATTCAGAGCTTCATTTTTGATTGAAATCATAGGAGCATCTTTACACGAAAAAAATTGTGACAACTACAATTATGCTTATAATTCTTTCCATTTTGAAATATAATTTTATTTTTTAACTACATCTGCAAGACAAATGTAATAATTTTAGATAATAGAAAAGAAATAATATTTTCTATTAATTTTTGTCATTAACCAGAGAATTAAAATGGCTATCTCTGCAGTAATTGTTGGCAAATCTTTTCCACATGGTATATTTATGATGGTTGCCCGCATAAAATGAAAGTATCATTTCAAAATTTTGCTCATCCATATAAGAATCATAAGTACCTATTTTTTTAAAATGTTCATCCAGGAAAACGATGGAAGGGAAGGACATGTTGCCTGATAATAAATCTGCTGCTAATTCGTGAAAATCATATTTTCCTATCCTTACCGAAGTGTAAGATTTATCTGCAATTATGATTTTATCAGAAGATAATGCATTTATTCTGAATGCGTAAAATTTTTGATTAATAAATTTAGATATATTGTCCGAAGCCAGCGTAGTTTCTTCCATAAATCTACACCACTTGCAACCATCATAATAAAAGTAAATCATAAATTTACGATTACTCTTTTCCAATTTTTCAGACGCAGAGTCCCAAGAAGTCCACTTGATTTTATTTTGACTTGATGCAGTAGTTAATGTCATGAAAAATATTCCAAAAAGTAAAAATCTTACATTCATAAATTTTTTATTACACTACTCATATGTTTGACAGATACAAAAGTAACTAATGTATCTTATATGTGGTTGCACAAATTATGATTTTTTGGAGTTTTTAATATTTCCTTAACAGTTTTGATATACTTTTTATAATCATAAAACCCCATTACTTCTGATTATAAATGTCAAAAAAGCATAATTGATCATTTCCATCAAAAACCAGCTTTCACTAATAATCGAGAAAAAATAAGAAAAGGATGTTAAATTTTTACAATATTGAAAATGCTCTTCAGTAGTTCTTTTACAAATTTAATGTCCGGGAGGATGGAAGCATCTTTTATGTAGATGTTGGAGAAATTCTGCTCTACGAGCATATTTTCCATCTCATATGCTTGGAAATTGAGATATACCGCACTCATCATACTACAAAGAACCAATGCAATTAATAAATATTTTGTTTTCAAATGGTGTTTCATATCTACGTGCTTCAAATTAAAGACAAAGTTAATATCAAATGGCTGCATAATTACGTTTTCATAACGTTAAATATTTGCTAAAAGTTACATAAATATGTGGTTTTAATAAAATCACCAAAAAAAGTCAGCCAGATAGTCTAAACAGTGATTCAAATATTACAATTACCTTTACAAAAAATTTAAGATAAAGTAGATGCAAAGATTATACGTAAGCGAATGTGCCGCTTGTTTATCAAAGGATACTAAACAATTGGAGCAAATTAAAGATCATTCTATATCTGGTGAATTCTTTTACCTGGCAGAATGCAATGGCTGTGGTTTCAGATTTACTCAGAACCCACCGCAGGAAGAAGCGTGTGGTCCTTTTTACCAAAGTGAAGATTATATATCGCATTCAGATACCTCGAGTGGAATTATTTTTAAAGTGTATCATTTCGTCAGAAACATTATGCTCGGTATAAAGTCAAATTTATTGATACAATTGAAAGCAAATAAATCTTTGCTGGACATTGGATCAGGTACAGGATATTTTCTGAATCATATGAAAAAAAAAGGTTTTGATGTGTCAGGCATCGAAATAGATGATAAAGCTAGAAACTACAGTATAGAAAAATTTGACGTAAAAGTAAATACACCATCATTTCTTAAAGAAGGAAAGATAAAAAAGAAATTTGGTTATATAACATTGTGGCATGTACTTGAACATTTATACCATCCGGATGACTATTGGAATAAATTTTATGAACTTCTTGATGATGATGGATTTTTAATTATTGCTGTTCCAAATTTTAAGAGTTATGATTGTTCTCACTATGGATCATTCTGGGCTGCTTATGATGTTCCCAGACATCTTTGGCATTTCAATCCGTCAACTTTACAGCGAATGGCCGAAAGGAATAACTTTGAAGTAATGGATAAAAAGCTAATGATTTTTGATCCTTTTTATAATGCAATGTTGAGCGAAAAATACAAAGGAAACTCATTTGGACTCATTAGAGGTGGAATAATAGGGATGATTGCGTTGTTTAATGGTGTATTTAATGTTAATAAAGCAAGTTCTATCATTTATGTACTGAGAAAAAAAACTGAGAAGATATAACAAAACAGTTTTAAGCGGAGAAGCATAAATCAACATAATGGTTTCTTTATTTTCTCTAGTGCTCTGACTAGATAAAGAACTTAATGAAATATGGTTCTTTATAAAAATAAAATATAACCCATATTTTTCTAATTAAACCATATCACATTTTTTAAATATACTATTTGATGAAGCCCAGTTTTTTACCAATATTCTTAAGATAATTGATAAAAAACTTGAACTGACCAAAAGGGATACTGACCAATAATACGCAAATCGGCCATAGCAAACTGATAAGAGGAATATATATAATCCAATAAAAAATGCTAGATTCTGTCAAAAAATAACTAAGCAACCAGTTTCCTGCTTTGGCGCATAAGCTCCCACCCAATGCAAAAGTGGTAAATATGAGAACAAACTGAAACCAGTTTACATTCCACTTGTCCTTAAGTTTTCCAAACATCTAAATGATTTATTTTTGTTGATAGATTTATTTATGCGTTATATGCCATAAACTTACCCTGCTTTGGATGTAATTTCAAGAAATTCGGTTTCAAGTCTTTTTTTCCTGGCAACAAAATGAGTCAGCAATATACCTTTTTCAAAAGCCAAACTATTTATAATACCATGGTCAATGAACTGATCGATACCAATTTCAATGGTTTTACCTTTATGTTCCAATCTTTTAACCATAGATAAAGTGCCCAAAAATGCTTTAAGTTTATCCATATCTGCTGCTGCAAGTTCTACAGTTATATCACTATTGATGATGGCCCCAACAGGCCCGGTAGCCAGTAAATGACCTTTTTTGATAATGGCTACATGCGAACATATTTTTTCTACTTCATCCAGTATATGCGATGCCATGATGACTGTTTTGCCACGGTCTGCAATTTTTTTAAGAATATCTCTTACTTCAGCTATTCCCTGAGGGTCTAGACCATTGGTAGGTTCATCAAAAATCAGTACATCAGGATTTCCTATCAATGTAGCTGCAATAGCAAGTCTTTGTTTCATGCCCAAAGAATAAGTACTAAAACGGGATTTTCTTCTATCTTTTAGATTTACCAAGGTAAGCAACTCGTCAAAATCTGAACTATCATCCTTTTTAATATGTCTCACTATTTCAAGATTTTCATCTGCATTAAGATAAGGATAAAAATTGGGTGTTTCTAATATGGCTCCGATGCGCATTCTGTGTTTTTCTCCATATTTGCCATCAAACCATTCAAATGTGCCTTCATTCTGCTGCAGAATTCCCAGAATTATACCTAGCGTTGTTGTCTTCCCACTTCCGTTGGGGCCTAACAATCCATATACATTTCCTGCTTCTATTTCAAGATTTAAATCTTTTAAAGCGGTTATTCTACCATAGCTTTTTGAGAGGCCACTTATTTTAAGTACAGACATATTCAAATTAATTTTGGTACAAATCTATCATGATTCACTAATTAAACAGCAATATTTTAGATTAAAGTAACTTAAAACCATATAAAACGGTTTTTTATAACTTTAGTTTTCATTGTATAAGTATAAAAATATATATACTCAATCTTTAATAAATGGGATAACATCATACCTTTACGCTCAATATGTGGTACAGACTCAAATCCTTCTTTGCTTTTTATATTCATGCCGTTACTAAATATAATGTCCAGTCTCCTTTTCTTTACGACTTTGTAACCTATGTACTGGATACGAAAAAGGAGTTTTATGCTTTTCAATCGATTGAAGAGCAAAGGCACAGACTACGATCCCTTAAAAAAGTAATAAAAATTTATGATTTTGGAGCGGGTTCATCTTCACTTACCTTAGAAAAAAGGAAAGTGTCAGATATCGCCTATACTGCTTTATCGGGGGCATCCAAATGCCGCACACTATTCAATTTGGTAAATCATTATAATTGCCGGAATATTTTGGAATTGGGTACATCCTTAGGCATATCATCCGCGTATTTGGCCAGTGCAAATCAGACTTCTAAAGTTACAACACTTGAAGGTGACGTAAATATTGCTAGAATTGCAGAAGAAGTGCATCAATTGCTTGGGCTTAAAAATATTAATATTGTAACAGGTCCATTTAATAATACTTTAAGTGGGATCATAGCGAAGTATGATTGCATTGATATGGCATTTATAGATGGTCATCATTTGGAATTACCAACTTTGCAATATTTTGAAATGATCGTCAGCCAATGCGACAATAATAGCATAGTAGTAGTGGATGATATCTATTGGTCAAAAGATATGACTTCAGCCTGGAATAAAATTATAGAAAATAAAAAAGTTACCCTTAGTATAGATCTATATGATATTGGTATTGTTTTTTTTAGAAAAGAACTTTCTAAACAGCATGTAGCTTATCTTCCTTTTAAATATAAGCCATGGATGGTTGGACTTTTTGGTTGAAATTTGCTTATTTTGCATTTTCAAAACATCGATAAGATTTCATGCCATTATTTTCTTCACCCATAGATTTAATTTTCGACCTATGTATAAGATAAGTATCAACCAACTGTTTATAATACTAATTTTTGTCTCAATTAGTTTACATTCATTTTCACAATCCGGAAGCTGGAAAGTCGAACAGTACACTTCTGCTATTATAAAAGTGACTTATACTCCCTTACAATATAAAACAGGAGAAAATGTAAGTGATGCTGTAATCATAAACCCAATGAAAAGTATCAGTATTCCATATAAAATTGAAGATAAAAAGATAACCGTTGGACTTAAAAATAAAGTTCAGGTGTCTTACGCTGAATCAAGTGATGCCTTTAAAGGACTAAGCGTCACATTGAGTGAAAAAGAGAAAATATACGGCGGTGGTGAGAGAGCGCTACCACTCAACAGACGCGGGTATTCATTTCTTCTGGACAATAATCCATGGTATGGTTATAGTAATGGTGCTGATAATCTGAATTTTTCTGTTCCATTTTTTACATCTTCATCAGGATATGGTTTGTTTTTTGATAACCCATCCATAGGTAGGGCTGATATAGGAAAAACCGAACAAAATCAAATGTCTATAACCTTCAGTAGTGGTGAGATCAACGTTTATATCATTTTTGGAAATGATGACAAAATAATTCTTCAGCAATACCATGAGTTAACGGGAAAACAAGGTTTGCCTCCAAGGTGGGCCATGGGTAATTTTATGAGCAGATTCGGGTATTCCAGCGAAGAACAAGTGAAAGAAATTTCGTCAAAAATGCAAGCGGAAAAAATACCATTTGATGCAGTAATATTTGATTTATTCTGGTTTGGTGACAGTATCAAAGGTACCATGGGTAATCTTGAGTGGGTAAATAAAAAAAGTTGGCCCAATCCTAGCCGTATGATCAACCAACTCAAAACGCAAAATATCAAAACGATTTTGATTACTGAACCATTTGTATTGCAAAAAAGTCTGAATTATAGCTCTTCACTACCCTATCAAGCTACTGACAGTCTTGGCAAACCTTTTGTGCTAACGGATTTTTACTTTGGTTTGGGTGGATTGATTGATATCTTTAAAAAAGATGCCAGACAATGGTTCTGGGAAAAACATGATGCCCAAAACAAAATAGGGGTTGATGCATGGTGGGGCGATCTGGGCGAACCTGAAAAACATCCAAAAGGAATGTATCACAATTTGACAGACCTCGGACATAAAAGATTATTCAGAGCTGACGAAGTTCATAATATTTATGGACATTACTGGACAAAAATGCTGTATGAAAATTATGCGATAAAATATCCTGACACAAGACTCTTTAGCCTCAATAGAAGTGGATTTGCAGGTAGTCAAAGATACAACATTATACCTTGGAGTGGTGATGTAAGTCGCAACTGGAGTGGTCTACAGGCGCAACTACCGATCATGTTGGGTATGAGTATGAGTGGTATTCCATACATACATTCAGATGCCGGCGGTTTTGCCGGTGGTGAAGGTGATTATGAATTGTATGTCAGATGGTTGCAATTTTCAGCATTTACTCCCATATTCAGACCGCATGGAACAGCTTTATTTGATCTAGATCCTGCTGCTTACAGTTTTCCGTCCGAGCCTGCACTAATGCCTTCTCCTTATAAAGAAATGGCAAAACAAGTTGTTCTCTTAAGATATCAGATGTTGCCATACAATTATACTTTGGCATATCATCAAGCTATGGAAGGACAGCCATTGGTAGCTCCTTTGTATTATCATTTTCCTGAAGATGCAGGCGCAGATAAAGTCGAAGATCAGTTCATGTGGGGTCAAAATATATTGCTGGCACCCGTGATACAGCCTAGCGCAACTGAAAGAAGCGTGTATCTACCCAAAGGAAACTGGTATAAAATGAATTTTGGCAGTCATGCTGATGATACAAAATATTCAGGAAGCATAAAGGAAAGGGTCAATTTAAATCAAATACTTGCTTACGTTAAAGAAGGCAGTTTCATCCCAGTCATCGATAAATCAGGAAAAACATCAGAAGATTATACCACAGATAGCCTCACCGTGCATTACTACTACTCCCCTGAAAAATCATCTTCAGTTTTTTTTGATGATGACGGGAAAAGCAAAACATCATTAAAAAATAAGAACTTCGAAATTATCACTTTTACTGCTGATCTTGGTATAGACCAGTTGAATATCAATGTCGTAAGTAATCAGGGAAATTTTCCCGGCAAACCATTGATGCGATTTATCAGGCTGAAACTACATGGTATAAATGGGTACTCTAAAGCTACCTTGAAGAACAGTACAAGCAATGAAACTCTTAATTTTGATGCGAGCAACGAACTTCAAATAGTATTTGAAGGAAAACCTATTACTATAGTATTACAATAAGAATCCTGAATAAGAATCAGGTGGAAGGATATCATTCAGCATCCACCAAGACCCTAAGATCTACATTGAAAAGTCTATTGTAATACTCTTTTGCCATACGTCCCGATTCAAACGCAGGACTCACATCTTTCATACCGTTTTTAATAATTTTTGCCCATGTTTTAGGCTTTTTATAGTAAGTAGGCAGGATTTCTTTTTCCAGAATTTCAAGCATTCTGTCACACTCAATGACGTCCTGTTCGTTTTGAGGAATCTTTCTGTCGGCAGGCTCGATGATAAAACTATTTTCACCGTGAACAGCAAATTCAGGAATCCAACCGTCAGGTATTGAGAAATTTACTGACCCGTTCATCGCTGCCGTCATGCCACTGGTGCCCGAAGCTTCTCTGTACAGCCTTGGATTATTCAACCATACGTCGGATCCTTTTTTAATGGCTGCGGAAAGTCCCAATTCGTATCCTGTTAAAACGGCGATATTGGGATTTTCCAGTGTTTTCCAAAATAGATTATTAAAAGTATCAATGGCACCGTAATCTTCAGGATATGGTTTACCTGCCCAAATTATCTGAATAGGAAACTCTGCATTTTTAAGTAATTTTTCAAATCTTTTTGTATCTGCTGTGATCAGATCTGCTCTTTTATATCCTGCATATCTTCTCGCCCATACCAGGGTGAGCACATTTTCATCAAATATTTTACCCGCCTGATCTGCTACAATTTTGAAGAGTGCTTTTTTCATTTCCTTTTTACGGGCCAGTAAAGCTTTGTCATCATTGGCTTCATAAGCATCTTCCAAGATATCGTCTTTCCAGTATTTTTTATTCTGAGAGTTGGTAATCGATGTGATCTCACAAATGCCATCAAATCCCGACCACATTTCTCTGGAAACTTCACCATGCATTTCAGAAACGCCATTGGCAATTTTAGCAAATCTTAGCGCTGATAAAGTATAATTCAACCTGTTGCCTTTTTCATTCAGTATTTTTCTGATTTCGCTATCAGAGATGCCGTTAAAAAATGACATTTTACTCAAAAGATCAAAGTCGTGCTGCTCGTTTCCTGCTTCCTCAGGCGTATGTGTAGTAAAAACTACTCTTTTTTTCACTTCAGCCATGGAAGCATATTTGGAATACAAATAAAAACACAATGGCAAAGCATGGCCTTCATTCATATGATAAATATCGGTCTGCATATTGAGTATATCCAACAATTTGGCACCACCTATGCCCAATACAATCGACTGTGCTATTCGGGTAGATTCATTGGCGTCGTATAGTCTATTGGTAATGGTTCTGGAGATGGAGTCATTCTGCTCAATGTCAGTAGACAATAGAAAAATAGGCGCAGAACCAAATACTTCAGGCTTTAACAAAAATGCTTTGACATAAACAGTGGCACTGTGTACTTCTACTGGGAAAACGATACCTGTATCTGTAAGAAATGAATAGTATTTCTGGACATAATCCGGTTTCATAGTACCATTGATGGCACGGACCTGATCATAGTAACCATATTTCCACAACATCCCTACCCCAACCAGATTTTGTTTCAGTTCGTACGCACTACGCATGTGAGATCCTGCTAGGAAGCCCAAACCGCCACTGTAAATTTTCAGAGACTGATCTATGGCAAACTCCATAGAAAAATAAGCCACTGATTTAGAAAATTCTTTAGCCGGCGTATAACCGAAAATGTCTGATTTGGAAAGCATATTTTGTTATATTTTATATTATCAGATGGTAAAAAGTTGCAAATTTAAGAAGATATGTCAAAATGACACTAAACATAAAGCAAAATATACATTTTAAATATTGTAAATTTACATATAAATATTTTATGCATTGTGATATTAATTGTATATCAATGCATTATAATTAATTTCTACAATTGCATATTTAACAGGGCACACAAAAAAAGGGCTAACAGTTACCCGTCAGCCCTTTTTTTTAAACTGTTTACTCTTTTTTACTTTATAGCGGTGTGGTAATTTTTTTCTACAACGTTCCAGTTCAACGCACTCCAAAATGCTGCTACATAATCTGCTCTGCGGTTTTGATAATGAAGGTAATAGGCATGTTCCCACACATCCAAACCCAATATCGGATGTCCTCCACAACCAACACCTGGCATGAGTGGGTTATCCTGATTGGGGGAACTGCATATTTCTACACTGCCATCTTTATGAGCGCACAGCCAAGCCCAGCCTGACCCAAATCTGGTCATAGCCGCAGCAGCAAATTTCTCCATAAAAACTTCTTTTGAGCCATAAGCGGCATCTATTGCATCTGCCAATGGTCCGGACAGTTTTCCTCTATCATCAGGGTGAATAATTTCCCAGAAAAGTGAGTGATTCCAATGACCACCACCGTTATTTCTGATCGGCATATTGGTCATATCCAAACCTGAAATAATATCTTCCAATGTTTTGCCTTCCAGATCTGTACCGGCTACAGCATTATTAAGATTGGTAATATATGCCTGATGATGTTTGGTATGGTGTATCTCCATGGTACGTGCATCGATATTTGGCTCGAGTGCGTCGTAAGCATACCCCAAGGCGGGAAGTGTAAAAGCCATATTAAATTAAATTGTGTATTGAATAAATAGATTTATCAAGGTAGTAACACCAGGTATATTTGTTTGTTCAAATTCAAACCAGTAAATCCTTGACAAAAATGTACACTCCCATTTTTATTTTTATGAGAATAAGGTTACAATTTGATGAACTTTCCCACTTTTAAGGCTTTAGTACCAATAGACACCTGATACAGGTAAGATCCCGGACACAATTTTACTACATCCACATGATTTGTTCCAAAGTAAATGATTTGTTGATGTACTTGCCTGCCCATGATATCATATATTTCCAATCTGCTTTCTAACGGTACTTTATCAGATATAGTCAGAAGAAAGTCATCGTCTATAGGATTTGGAGCTATTGAAATATTTGAATAAACGACATCTTCTGTGCCTACCAATTTGCATGCATCTTTAACATCATCCACCGAACTACAGCCAGATTTATTTGCTAGGATAGAAGCCCTGCCTCTGTTTTCCTGCAAATAGGTAAGTAATGACAATAGGAAAGCATTTCATTGCCAGACAGGCCTAGATAATTCAATTTGTTATAATCCATATTCGTAATACCTGCAATATCATCGAGTTTGCTGAATGAGTTCAATTCAGTAATTAGCTCCAAACCACCGAAATATACACTGTGTTCTACTTTATTCAAGAGTCCAAAGCCACTAATCCTCTTCAAAGATCTCATAGTACCAACATGAAATTGGCTGCTTACATATTTTAAATTATTAAAACCAATGATATCTATAAGACTGTCAAACCGGAATATTCTTAATGAACCTAGAACTGAATCTAATGCGTTGAAACCATCAATATAACGTATTTTATTATTGGTACCCAAATCCAATGATTTTGAGATTAAAGTAAGTTTAGGAAAACTAGGTAAGTTTTCAAGTGATTTCGCATTATAGATACGTAAGTCTTCTAATCTTTCTAAGTTATTGAAGGAATTGATATGTTTCAAAGAA
>Ga0105047_10000866_pt1 | contig 53211 bp, 52 predicted proteins | sample MAT04_FD_78384 | JGI IMG/M metagenome (GOLD analysis project Ga0105047, IMG submission 78384) | Freshwater microbial communities from Lake Fryxell liftoff mats and glacier meltwater in Antarctica - MAT-04 (megahit assembly) | ecosystem: Environmental > Aquatic > Freshwater > Ice > Liftoff...
AACCTCATCGGCCGCCTACGGCGCGAGCTCGGCATGGCCGTCCTCTTCGTCACCCACGATCTCTCCGCCGCCCGCCTGGTGGCCGATCGCATCGCGGTGATGTACCTCGGACGAATCGTCGAGGTCGGACCGGCCGACGACGTCATCGACCGCCCGCGCCACCCCTACACGCGGGCGCTGCTGGGGGCGGTGCCCGAGCCGGGGGCGGTGCACGTGCCCCTCCCCGGCGACCCGCCCAGTGCCATCGACCCCCCGCCGGGTTGCGCCTTCCATCCGCGGTGCGCCCTCGCCACCGACGCCTGCTCCCAGGAGGACCCGGTGCTCGTCCCCTCACCCTCGCTCATCGTGGGCCCCGACCACGTCACCGCCTGTCACCACCAGGACCGCGACTGATGGCTGTCGCCGAGCCCTACGTCGCCCCCGTCCCGGGTCGGTTCGAGAAGTCCGCCCCGCGTCGTCGTAGCGGCACGCTGAGCTTCACCACCCGCTTCGACAAGGTGGCGCTCGGGCTGCTCGGTTTCGTCACCCTGGTAGCCCTGGTCGGGCCGCTCTTCGCCCCCCACCCGCCGGACGAGGCGGTCGGGTCCCCGTTCCAACCGCTTCTGTCGCCCAGCTTCCCCCTCGGCACCGACGACATCGGGCGCGACATCTTCAGCCGGGTCCTCTACGGCATCCAGTCGAGCTGGTTCTCGGCGCTCGTCGTCATCGCCTCCGGCGTCATCATCGGGGGAATCATCGGCCTGATCGCTGGTTCCTCTGGTGGGTGGATCGATTCGGTCCTGATGAGGATCACCGACACCTTCCTGGCTCTCCCCGGACCGGTGCTGGCCATCGCCGTCGTCGCCGCTCTCGGCCCGGGGCTGCGCAACACCCTCGTCGCAGTCGCCCTGGTGTGGTGGCCCTACTACGCCCGCATCGTGAGGGGAGAAGTGCGGGCCCTCGCCTCTCGACCCCACATCGAGGCGGCCCGGCTGGCCGGAGCGGGCCGAACCCGGATCATGGTCAAGCACCTGCTGCCGGGCACGGTCGGGGTGACGGTGGTGGCGGCGTCGCTCGATGTCAGCGCGCTGATCCTGACCCTGGCCAGCCTGTCGTTCCTCGGCCTCGGGGCGCCCGCCCCGGCGCCGGAGCTGGGGGCGATGACCGCTCGGGGACTCACGTACCTGCTCGAGTACGCATGGATCCCGCTGGTGCCGGCGTTCGCCGTGTTCCTGCTGGCCCTCGTGGCCAACCTCGCCGGGGACGGCATCCGAGACCTGCTCGGGCGTCGATGATCGCGCCGGAGAGGACCTAGCTCATGGCCCGGTTCATCGCGGGGCGCATCGTTGCCATGATCGGCGTCATCTTGGTGCTGGTGCTGTTGCTGTTGGTGTTGCAGCGCTACACCCCGGCCGACCCGGTTCGGGCCAAGTTGGGCGCCAACGCCCGTGCAGAGCTGGTGGCGGCCGAGCGCGAACGCCTGGGCTACAACGACCCGCTGCCTGTGCAGTACTTCAATTACGTGAAGGGCCTGGCGACGGGTGACATGCAGGACTCGTTGCGCACCCGCCGGCCCGTCGCCCAGGACCTCGGTGCGTACCTTCCGGCCACGGCTGAGTTGGCGCTGTTCGCGCTCGGTCTCGCCATCGTGATCGGCGGGGCCCTCGGCATCGCCTCGGCGGCCAGATGGCGCGGGTCGGGTGTGTTGCGGGTGGTGCTGGTGGGTGGTTCCTCCGCGCCGGTGTTCCTGCTGGTCCTGCTCGGCTTGTTGTTCTTCTACCGACGGCTCGGATGGCTTCCCGCCACTGGCCGCACCGGCATCAGGGACGCCCCCGAGGGGCCCACCGACTTCCTCGTCCTCGACGGCCTCCTCGCCCTTCGGTTCGACGTGGTCGGCGATGCCTTCAAGCACCTGCTCCTGCCCGGCCTGTGCCTGGCCATCGGTCCGGCGGTGGCCATCGGCCGAACACTGCGGGGCAGCATCATCGACACGATGGGGACCGACTTCGTGCGTACCGCCCGCAGCCTGGGTGCCCCCGAACGCACCGTGATGCGGCGCCACGCGCTGCGCAACGGCATCGGCCCGGCGCTGTCGATGACCGGGCTACAGGTGGGTCTCATGTTCGCGGGGGTGGTGGTCGTCGAGTCCATCGTGGCCTGGCCCGGCATCGGGCTCTACACGGTGCAGAGCATCCCCCGTCTCGACTTCCCGGCCATCGCTGGGGTCACCCTGGTCCTCGGCGTGCTGTACGTGGTGGTGAACACGATCGTCGACATCGCCCAGACCGTCGCCGACCCTCGCCTTCGGGGGTGATGTTGGCGCGGTGACCATGGCGACCCGGCCCTCACCGGGCAGACTGGCGCGGTGTCCGACCCCGGCGTCCCGCCCCCGCCGCCACCTCCGCTCCCTCCGGCGGTCGAGGGCCCACCGTCGTGGCCACCGCCCGTGCTTCCGCCGGCGCCGCCGACCACCTGGTACCCCCCGGCCCCACCGACCATCGCCACCACCCCCCAGCCCTATCCCGCCGGCCCCCCGCCCTACGGGCCACCACCGGCCCCTCCCGCCGGTGCCCCGCCGCTGCCGGTCATCCGCTGGGGGTTGGGTGACGTCTTCTACGGGCTGGTGCTCTGGGTGGTCGGTGGGATCGTGAGCACTGTTGCGCTCTTTGCGACGGGCGCGATCGACCTGACGAGCGGCACGATCGGTGAACTGAGCCTCGGCTTGGTGGCGGTGACGCTGGTGTCGGGCTGGATCGGGTTCGTGGGCTGGCCGATCGTGGCGTCATGGCGTAAGGGCCAGCGCAGCCTGGCCAAGGACTTCGGCCTCGACATCCGCGGGATCGACGTCGGGTGGGGTCTGCTGGGCGGCTTCGGTGCCCTTGTGGTTTCGGTTGCCGGTGGGGTGCTGTGGACCGTGATCTCCGGTGATCCCTCCCCGACCAACGCCGAGTTCCTGCCCAGCTCGCCCGGGCTCGTCGGCGCGTTGGTGCTGTGGCTGCTCGTCGGGGTGGGCACGCCCATCGCCGAGGAACTGTTCTTCCGGGGGCTCATGCTGCGGGCCGTGGCCCGGCGCTGGTCGATCCCGGTGGGCGTGGTCGCCAGTTCGATCGTGTTCGGGATGTTCCACATCACGGCCTTCTCGTTCGCCGGCCTCTTCATCGTGTTCGTGACCGCGTCGTACGGAGTGGTGTTCGCCGTACTTGCGGTGCGGGCCAACGGTCGTCTGGGCCCGTCGATCGTCGCCCATGCCACCGTCAACAGCGTGGCCGTGCTGGCCCTGCTCCTCACCTGACCGTCGGCTCGGCCGGTTGGGCCCGCCGGCAGACCCGTCCGCGCGCTCTCTACACGGTGCGAGCGGGGGGACTCGAACCCCCACGTCCTGGGACACCGGGACCTAAACCCGACGCGTCTGCCAATTCCGCCACGCTCGCTGGTGGTGCGATCACCGTAGCGGTGGGAGGCCCATGGGGGAGGCCCATGGGGGAGGCCCATGGGGGAGGCCCATGGGGGAGGCCCACGGGGGAGTCCCCTGTAGCCTTCGGGTCCGGGCCACCCGCAGGTGACCCGCTCGCCCCTGGCGCCCGTCACCGGGCGTGCCTTCTGCCCAAGGAGACCGATGGATCACTCGCCGCTCGCACCCATGGCCCAGACGATGGTCACGGAGCCGGGATCGGAGATCTACCGCATGTTGCTCAAGGAGCGCATCGTGGTGCTCGGCAGCGACGTGAACGACACGGTGGCCAACCAGATCGTCGCCCAGCTCCTCTACCTCGAGGGCCAGGACCCCGACAAGGACATCTGGCTCTACATCAACTCGCCCGGTGGCGTCATCACGGCCGGGATGGCCATCTACGACACGATGCAGTTCATCTCCCCCGACGTGGGCACCATCTGCATGGGTCTGGCCGCGTCGATGGGTCAGTTCCTTCTCACCGCCGGCGCCCCGGGCAAGCGGTTCACGCTCCCGCACGCTCGCATCCTCATGCATCAGCCCCTCGGCGGCGTGCAGGGCCAGGCCTCCGACATCGCCATCCAGGCCGAGCAGATGGCCTACATCAAGCGCCTCATGGCTGAGCGCATCGCCCATCACTCCGGTCAGCCGGTCGACCAGATCGAGCTCGACTCCGAACGTGACCGCTGGTTCACCGCCGAGCAGGCCAAGGAGTACGGCCTCGTCGACAAGGTCATACAAGCTCGCGGCGAGCTGCGCTGATCGAGCATCCTGATCGGGAGTTCGGCGATGTCCGGCGCTGAGGTGCCGGGCATCGTCGCGTCAGGCATCGTCGCGTCCGGGCCCGTCACTGGCCCGGAGTGATCGGTGCACTGGGGGTGGGGGCCCCGTCGGGTGGCATCGCGGTGGTGGGCACCGTGGCTCCCGAGTCGAGGTCGAGTCCGCAGTTCGCCGCCGTCCAGGCGGCCACGGCGGTGCCGGCGGCGGTGAGGGCATCGGCCTCGCTCTCGCGGGCCCGTAAGGCCTCGGTGAGCGCAGCCCGGCGGTCGCCGGTCGCGGTACCGATGGTGGCGAGGAGCGCGTCGACGTTGGCGGAGATCGCGGCCACGGCTGGTTGGATGTCGCTGGGCGCGACCTTCACGGCTTGTCGTAATGCCGCCGATCGGGTGTCGAGAGCGGTGGCGTCGGCGGTGGCCAGGGCCTCGTCGAGGCCGGCGGCAGGGCGAGCTGGGCGCACGAGGCCGGCGTCGAGCGTTCCGGTTCGTCGGAGCAGGCCGCGAGCCCGGATCCCGAGAGCATCAGCAGTCCGACCGTGGCGAGCACGAACGGCCGTCGGCCCCGTCGGGCGGGCGTGGTCTGAAGGGGAACGGCCGTTACCCCTGTTGGGCGGTGACGGCCAGGGCGCGGAGCTCGTCGGTGGCGTGACCCAGCCCGGCCGGGTCACGGAAAAGCGCGCTGCCGGCGACGAGCAGGTTGGCACCCGCCCTCACTGCGCCTTCGACCGTGGTCGGGCTGATGCCACCGTCGACCTCGATGTCGACGTCGCGGCCACCGTCGAGGATGAGCCGGCGCAGCTCGGTGATCTTGGGCTCCATGGTGGCGATGTAGCTCTGGCCCCCGAACCCGGGGTTCACCGTCATGACCAGGACCATCTCGACGAGGTCGAGCACGTTGGCCACGGCATCGACCGGAGTGGCCGGATTGAGCGCCACCGCCGCCGAGACGCCGAGCTCGTTGATGCGGCCGAGGGTGCGGTGCAGGTGCAGGCAGGCCTCGGCGTGCACGATCAGCAGGCGGCACCCGGCGTCGACCATGGTGTCGAGGATCCACGTGGGCTCGTGCACCATGAGGTGGGCTTCGAAAGGAACCGAGACCAGCGGCCGGGTGGCGGCGATGACGTCGGCGCCGAAGGTGAGGTTCGGGACGAACGTGCCGTCCATGACGTCGAACTGGATGCGGTCGACCCCGGCCTTCTCGAGCTCGATGCAGGCCTGCCCCAGGTGGGCGAAGTCGGCGGGCAGCACGGACGGCACGATCTCGATGGATCGGGGGGCTTCGGGGTCGAGCATGCGGGCCTCGGCGGGGACGGGGGCGTGGACGGACGACGATACCTGCCTACGCTGCGCCGGTGACTGAGCCCGACGCCGTACCCGAGAGCGGGGGCTACATCGCGGGCGGCTCCGACGCCGACGAAAGCTGCGACGTGACCGCGGAGCGTCTGGTGGCCGGGGGCGAGGCGCTCGCTCGTCGCCCCGATGGTCGGGTGGTGCTGGTCCGCGGTGCATGGCCGGGCGAACGGGTGCGGGTTCGCCTCCTCGGCCCCCAGCGGGGTGTGGAGCGCGGGGAGGTCGACGAGGTGCTCACGCCGTCACCGGATCGGCGCCCCGTCCACTGCGCCCACGTGGATGACGGCTGCGGCGGGTGTGACCTTCCGGGGTTCAGCCCGGCGGGCCAGGTGACGGCGAAGCTCGAGATGGTGGCCGACGCTCTCCGTCGTCTGGGTCGGGTCTCCGATCCCCAGGTGCGGCCGGGACCACCGCTGCCGGCCGAGGCGTTCCGCACCACGATGCGCCTCGCCGTCACCCAGGGGCGGGCGGGGTTGCGGGCCGCGGCCAGCCACGACGTCGTGACCCTGGACCACTGCGTGGTCGCCCACCCTCTCCTCGACGAGTTGGTGGCCGAAGGAAGATTCGGTGCCGCGCTGGAGGTCACGTTGCGGGTGGGGGCCGGCACCGGCGAGCGGTTGGCGCTGGTCACCCCGACCGCAGAGGGGGTCGAGCTGCCTGACGACGTGGTCGTCGTAGGCGCCGACGAGCTGGCGTCGGGCCGTCGGGCCTGGATCCACGAAGAGGTGGCCGGGCGACGATGGAGGATCTCGGCCGCTTCGTTCTTCCAGACCCGCGCCGATGGCGCCGAGGCGCTCGTCGAGGTGGTGCACGACGCCCTCGCCGATCTGCTGGCGGTAGGCGACGGGAACGACTCCGAGGCCCGGGCGAGAACGCTGGTCGATGCGTACTGCGGGGTGGGCCTGTTCGCCGGTTCGCTGCTCGACCGGGTGCCCGACGGGTCTCGGCCCTGGCGGGTGGTAGCGGTGGAGCGCAGCCGCTCGTCGGTGGCCGACGCCCGCCACAACCTCGACGACCTCCCGGCGCGGGTGGTGGGGTCGTCGGTCGAGCGGTTCCGGCCGTCGCGGGCCGAAGTGGTGGTGGCTGATCCGTCTCGGGCCGGGCTCGGGCGGGCGGCGGTGGCGGTGCTGGCGGCCACGCAGGCCGAGCGGATGGTCCTCGTGAGCTGCGACGCCGCGTCGGCCGGGCGTGACGCCGCGCTGCTCGGCAGTGCCGGGTACCAGCTCGTCGAGTCGGTGGTCGTCGATGTCTTTCCCCACACGTCACACGTGGAGATCGTGAGCCGCTTCGACCGTCAGGCCTGATCGGGCATCTTCTGATCCGGGTGCCAATGGCGATGGCGTGAGAGAATGACCATGGGCGTCATCCGCACCGACGGTCGGCTCCGAACACCAGCAACGATGGATTCCGAGACCCTCTCCTCCGCGAGCGACGCCGTCCTGGTGATCGCCATCAGCCGTTTCGACGAGCACGCGCTCGCCGAGGCGTACAGGCGTCATGCCGGCGCGGTGTTCGCCCTCTCCCGTCGTCTCCTGAACGACCCGACCTCGGCTGAGGAGGTGGTGCAGGAGGTGTTCCTGCGCCTCTGGAACTCCCCCGACAAGTTCGATCCCGAGCGGGGCGCGTTGCGGTCGTACCTCTTGGCCCAGAGCCACGGGCGATCCGTCGACCTGTTGCGTTCGGAGGGCGCCCGGCGCCGGCGCGAGGAGCGCGACGCCCACCGCACCGCCGAGGCCGGGTACGACCTCGAGCACGAGGTCCTCGACATGGCCGTCGCCGAGCGGGTGAAGTTGGCCATGGCCCAGCTCCACGACAACGAGCGTCGGGCCATCGAGCTGGCGTACCTGGGCGGGCACACCTACCGGGAGGTGGCCGTGATGTTGGACGAGCCCGAAGGCACGGTGAAGAGTCGGATCCGGGCCGGCCTGAAGAAGATGCGGGGCCTGCTCGACCCGGCCGACGCGGAGGTCACGCGATGAATGACGCCGAGCTTTCCGTGAGCGAGATCGAGGAACTGCTCGGGGCCTATGCCCTCGATGCCGTCGACGACGACGAGCGCCGACTGGTCGACGCCCACCTGCTGGAGTGCCCCCGCTGCCGCGCCGAGCTGGCCGGCCACCTGGAGGCGGCCTCGTGGATGGCCGGCGGTGGGTCGCGAGCCCCCGAGGGCCTGTGGGACCGGATCGCCGACTCGCTCGACGACCACGTGCCCGCCCTCCGCCTCACCGTGGTCGACCTCGACGTCGCCCGCCAGGCCGGGGTCTCGGCACCGGCGGCCGCCCCCGCTGATGACGGCCGGGTCGTGTCGATGGCCTCTCGGTCCCGGCGTCGGCTCACCCAGACCCTCGTCGCCGCGGTCGGCGTGGCCGCCGCGGTGATCCTGGTGCTCGGCATCGTGGTGGCCCGTCAGGAGAACCGACTCGATGACATGACCAGGGAGGTGGCGACCGTTGACCTCCAACGGGCCGCCGGCCAGGCCTACGCCGACCCGTCGGCCACGAAGGTCGCCCTCGCTGCGCCCGAGGGCGGCGACACCAAGGCCACGGTCGTCGTCCTTCCCGACGGCACCGGGTTCGTGCTTGGTGACCCCCTGCCGGAGCTCCCCGACGGTCGCACCTATCAGCTGTGGGGCATCGAAGGCGAGCGGGTCATCTCTCTCGGCGTCCTCGGCAGCGCCCCGACCGTGGCGGCCTTCCCGACCGGCGGGGTGGGGTTCACCACCTACGCCCTCACCGAAGAAGACCCCGGCGGTGTTCCCCAGTCGTCCAACCCACCGGCGGCGGTGGGCACGGTCTGATCTCGCCGAATCGATTGTCGATCGACTAGGTCGGGTTTAGGATGACGGACATGGCCCCTCGCCCGACCACCCCCGACCCGATCGATCCTCGCGGCCCTCGCACCAATCAGGCCGTCCTCGCCTCTGCGCTCGTGATGGCGGCGGTCACCGGGCAGACATGGGTCGTGCCGGTGTTCGCGATGGTGCTCTTCCTCGGGGCGGCGTTCGGCCCGAGCTACGGCCCGGTGCTGCGTCTCTACCGTGATCTGATCCGGCCCCGGTTGGCCCCGCCGGCCCACCTCGAGGATCCCCGACCCCCTCGTTTCGCGGCTGCGGTCGGTGTGGTGTTCCTGAGTGCATCAACCCTGGCCCTCGGTGTCGGCGCCACCACGCTGGGCTGGGCGCTCGCCCTCGTGGTGGCCGCGCTGGCGGCCCTGGCGGCGATCAGTGGGCTGTGCGTGGGTTGCGAGATGTACGTCTGGTACGTGCGCCTGCGCGGCGGCGTCCGGGTGGTCACCATCGATCGGGTCGACTCGGGTCACGGGCATGGCGCCGTCGGCCACGGCGAATATCCCGCCCTCCCGAGCGCCGTCGCCACCGACGCTGAGACATGGGTGGTGTTCAGCACCGAGTACTGCGCCGTGTGTCCCACCGTGGTGGCCATCATCGAGGCGGCCCGACCCGAGGCCTCCGTGCTGGTGATCGACGTGGCCCTCGAGCCCGGCTGGGCAGCGCGGTACAAGGTGCGACGGGCCCCCACGGTGCTGCGGGCCGAACCGGGCGGGCACGTCGTGGCCCGGCTGGCCGGCGCCGACGCAGTGCGCGCCGAGCTCGGCAGCCTCGAGGTGGCCGCACCCCGGACCTAGGCCCCGACCGGCCCGGCTCGCAGGTCGTAGCTGTCAGACTCGACGGCGCCCCAACGACCTCCTGGAGGAGCCGACGTGCTCGCCGTCACCGCCACCCGCTTCGACCCCGACGATCCGCTCTCCGCGCTCGAGGTGGGGGACCGTCCCGATCCGACCGTCCCGGAGGGGTGGGTCGTGGTCGAGTTGCGGGCCGCGGCGTTGAACCACCACGATCTCTGGAGTCTGCGCGGTGTCGGGCTCACCGAGGCCCAGCTCCCGATGATCCTCGGGTGCGACGGGGCCGGCCTCGACCCTGAAGGCAACGAGGTGGTGGTGCACGCGGTGATCGGCGACCCCGACGCTGGTGGCGGCGACGAGACCCTCGACCCCCGACGCAGTCTGCTGTCCGAACGCCACCCGGGCACGCTGGCGCAGCGGGTGGCCGTGCCCCGTCGCAACCTGGTGCCGAAGCCGGCGTCGATGACCTGGGAGGAAGCGGCGTGTCTCCCCACCGCCTATCTCACGGCCTACCGGATGCTGTTCACCCGGGGTGGTCTGCGTCCCGGCGACACCGTGCTGGTGCAGGGGGCCAGTGGGGGTGTGGCGACGGCGCTGATCGTGCTGGCCCGAGCTGCCGGTCTGCGGGTGTGGGCCACGAGTCGGCAGGAGTCCAAGCGTGAGCAGGCGCTGAGCCTCGGGGCTCACCAGGCGTTCGAGAGCGGCGCCCGGTTGCCCGAGAAGGTGGACGCAGTGATGGAGACCGTGGGCGCCGCGACCTGGAGTCACTCGCAGAAGTCGCTCAGGCCCGGCGGTGTGCTCGTCGTGGCCGGCGCCACGAGCGGGAACGACCCCAGCGCCGACCTCGTCCAGGTCTTCTTCTTGCAGCGGTCAGTGATCGGATCGACGATGGGAACGCGTGACGAGTTGGCGAGGCTCATCCGCTTCTGTGACGCCACGGGCATTCGTCCGGTCATCGACTCGGTGCGTCCGCTGTCCGAGGCGCTCGACGGCTTCGCCCGGATGGCTGATGGTGAGCTGTGCGGGAAGGTGGTGTTCACGATCTGAGTGGGCGTCAGGCCCCCCCGTCACGATGATGAGCCGACGAAGGTTTTTCGAGTGGCGAGCTGAGTGTCGAGTGCTGGTCGGGCATTCCGCGCTTGTCGTTCCTCGACTTTTCACCGCCGAGGTGCGATTTGGGTCATGCTGTCGGGGTTGACCAAAGGGATCGGTCCGAAACGCGGACCCGGCCCGCACAAGGAGACATCGTGAACAGACGAGACCTGGCTGCATCCGTTGCCGAGCAGCTCGACAAGAGCCGCGCGGAGGTCGAGAGCATCCTGTCCGAGGCGCTGCACACCATCACCGAGATGGTGGCGAGTGGCGAGAAGGTGGTGCTGACGGGCTTCGCGAAGTTCATCCCCGTCGAGCGTTCGGCGCGCACCGGCCGTAATCCGCAGACGGGCGCGGCGGTCAAGGTGCCGGCCAAGAAGGCCGTGCGCATCACCCCTCTGAAGGCGTTCAAGGACACGGTGAACGAGGGCAAGAAGTCGACCAAGAAGTCCGCGATGAAGAAGGCCGCGGCGAAGAAGGCTCCGGCCAAGAAGGCTGCGGCGAAGAAGGCTGCGGCGAAGAAGACTCCGGCCAAGAAGACTGCGGCCAAGAAGACTCCGGCCAAGAAGACTGCGGCGAAGAAGAGCACAGCGAAGAGGTAGGCACCGGTCGAGGGTCGCTGACGTTCGACGTCGATCCGACCACGAGCGTTCGCTCACGACGGTCGTTGCTCCCCTCACGGGTGGCGGCGGCCGTCGCTCCGCGTTCTCAGCCCTGATGATGCGTTGGCGTCACCAGCGGGGGGTGAGGTCGAGCTGGGCCGCGGGCGCCGGGCGACCGAGCAGGTAGCCCTGCACGTAGCCGTAGCCCATGGCTCGCAGTCGGCGGAGTTGGGTGTCGGTCTCGACGCCTTCGGCCACGGTGGTGAGGTGGAGGGCGTCGCCGAGGCCCACGATGGCTTCGGCCAGGGCGCCGTCGTCCTCGTGGCCGAGGTCGCGCACGAACGTACGGTCGACCTTCACCATGTCGACGGGGAGATGGCGCAGGTACTGCAACGAGCTGTACCCGGTGCCGAAGTCGTCGAGGGCCACCCCGATGCCTGCGTCGCGAAGGCGGCGGAGGCGGGCCCCGGCGATCCCGAGGGCCTCGATGAGCGCGTTCTCGGTGAGCTCGAGCACGAGGCCGGCGGGGCGCGCCCCGGCCTGGTCGCAGGCGCTGAGTACGGTGTCGACGACGTCGCGGTCGAGGAGTTGGCGGGGCGAGATGTTGATGCTGACGCGGAGATCGAGGCCGGCCTGCTGCCAGATGGCGAGCTGGCGGCAGGCGGCGTGCAGCACCGCAGTGCCCACGTCGACGATCAGGCTGCTGCGTTCGGCTGCGGGCAGGAACTCGCCGGGCATGAGCAGCCCCCGGTCGGGGTGGCGCCAGCGCACCAGGGCCTCGGCGCCGTAGACGCTGGCGTCGGCACAGCAGATGACGGGCTGGTAGTGCACCTCGAGCTGGCCTTCGCGCAGGGCCACGCGGAGGTCGGCCTCCTGCTCGAGTCGTTCCACCGCTTCGGCGCGCAGCCGGGCGGTGAACACCGTGGCCCGGCCCCGGCCGTCGGCCTTGGATCGGTACATCGCCACGTCGGCATCGCGGAGCAGATCGGCCGGCTCGTGCATGTCGTCGCCCACCACGACACCGATGCTGGCGCTCATCTGGAGCGACTTCCCGTCGAGGTCGTAAGGCCGGGCCAGTGCGGCCGCGACGCGTTCACACAGCGGTGCCACCAGATCGATGTGGTCGACCTCGCACACCATCACGAACTCGTCTCCACCCAGTCGGGCGACGGTGTCGGTGGGTCGCACGCACTGGCGGAGACGGTGTCCGGCTTCCACGAGGAACTCGTCGCCGGCGGCGTGTCCGAGCCCGTCGTTCACGATCTTGAAGTCGTCGATGTCGAGGAACAGCACCACGACTTCGCCCCTGAAGCGCTCCCGGCGGTGCATGGCCTGGGCCAGGCGGTCGAGGAGCAGCAACCGGTTCGGGAGGCCGGTGAGCACGTCGTGGCTGGCGAGATAGGCAAGTCGGGCTTCGGTCTCCCTGGCCTCGGTGATGTCGAGCACCTGCCCCAGTACGAGCGGCGGCTCGGCCGTGTCGGATTCGGCGACGACCGACATCGACAGCCGGGCCAGGATCGTGCTCCCGTTGGGTCGGAGGTGGCGCATCTCACACTCACCGCGATTCGTCTCGCCGGCGAGGAGCTGGTTGCGGATGCGCTCGGCCACGGCGACGTCGGTGGGATCGGTGAAGTCGGCGATGGGTCGTCCGATGACCTCGGCCCAGGTGCGCCCGAGGAGCACGCAGAATGCGTCGTTCACCCAGAGCAGTCGACCGTCGCCCGACGACATGCTCATGCCGATGGGAGACTCGTCGAAGGCCCGGCGGAAGCGGGCCTCGCTGGTGGCCAGCGCCGTCTCGGCGGCTCGGAGCCGGGTGGAGTCGGCGGCATCGGGTCGGGCGCGGAGGTCGATGGCCTCGTCGGTGCTCAGTTCGGCGTCGGCGGTGGGCTGCAACGAGAGATCTCCGCTCGGTGGGCGAGGCCGGCGGACGGTCGGGGTCCGTGGGTCTGCGGCGAGCGTAGTGAAGGCGTGCCGCCGGCCAAGGGACCATGTACGTTGCGGGCTTCGCGACCAGGGGGAGATCGGGATGGACACGAGAGTCGGGCAGTACTGCATCTGGGTGAGCGACCTCGAACGCTCGGTGGCGTTCTACGAGGACATCATCGGCCTCAAGGTGCAGACCCGCACCGAGATCCCCGGGGTCAAGGAGGCCGTGCTGGCCGCCGACGAGGGTGGCGGGCGCCTCCAGTTGGCCCATGCATGGGAGGACCCGAAGCCGATCGAGCACGGCAACGCCCTCTGGAAGATCTACATGATCGTCGGCGACGCCATGGACACCCACGACCGGGCCGTGGCCGCCGGCTGGACTTCGACGATGGTGCCCGAGCGCCTCGAGCGCTGGCCGGTCATCGTCGGCTTCATCCTCGACCCTGACGGCTACAGCATCGAGCTGGTCGAGTACGTCGACGACTGACCACGACGGCCGAAGCGCCGTTTCACCTCCACCCCACCGATCCCGACGAGAGGACCACCACCATGATCCGCTTCAGCGTGCTGTACCCGAAGACCGAAGGCGCGACCTTCGACCACGACTACTACGCCGACTCCCACGTGCCGCTGGCCGTGAGCACCTGGGGCCTCGACGGCGCCCAGATCGACAAGGGCGTCGACGGTCCCTACGAGGCCGTCGTGCACTTCACCTTCGAGTCGATGGACGCCATGGGTGCCGCCCTCGGCGCCGAGGGCACCGGTGCGGTGATGGCCGACGTGGCCAACTACACCACCATCGTGCCGGTCACCCAGACCAGCGAGATCGTGGCCTGACGCGGTGAAGGCCTCGGGGGTTGTGTTCGCGGCACTCGACTGTGATGCCGACGCCATCGAGGCGTGGAACCGCTGGTACGACCTCGAGCACACGCCCATGAACGTGAGCCTCGAGGGCATCATGCTGAGCCGTCGCTACGTGGCCCCTCCCGAGCTGCACGCGGTGCGCCTCACCGAGGACGGCTCGCCGTTCGCCGAAGGTCGGGCCACGTTCCTCACCACTTACTTGGTGAGCGGTGATCCCCAGATCGCCTTCGACGACATGAGTGTCACGTTGCCGACGTTGTACGAAACCGGTCGGATGACCTTCCCGGCCGAGAAGAAGGCCGTCCGCGAGGGCGACGTCTTCGCCGGCACCGACGCCGTCGGTCCCGCCCGCCTCCAACTGGGGTCGGCCGACGTGCCCTTCGTGGGTCACACCGGGCTGATCGTGATCCAGCGTCGTGCGCCCGACGGGCGGGCGGCGCGCCTGGCCGAGCTCGACGGGGTCACCGGGGTGTGGTCGATGGAGTCGCGGCGCCGACCGGGGCTGTTCCTCGACCTCGTTTTCGTGGCCGACGATCCCGGTGCTCGCGCCGTCGCCCTCCGCGAGGCCGTGCCCCACACCGTCGAGCCGGTGCTCGACGCGCCGTACCTGCTCATCGACCCGATGCGCTACCCGTGGGCCGACGCCATCCGCAACTCCGACCTCCCCGCCACCGTCGCCTGAGGCTTTCGGGCCGCAGCGCAGGCGGGCACGAGGTACGTGGGGGCCGAGCATCCCTCACGGTGATCCGGTCAGCCGGGCGGGAGCGTGTCGCCGGGCCACGGCATGCCGTCGCCGCCCGGGAGGCTCATGCCGGCCATGGGGTCCACGCCGAACGAGGACTGAGCGTCGGGCAGGATCTCGCTCTCGGCCGGGAGATCGATGGTGACCGGAGCACCGAGGTCGCGAAACTCCACCACGACCTGCGCCGACCTCAGTTGTCGGTACTGCGGGGCGTCCCACGGCACCAGTTCGCCGTCCACGTCGTTCAAGTCGATCTCCAGCCGGTTGATCACGCCGCTGGCCTCGACCCACGCCCTGAACGGGTACTCCCGATCCCCGATGGTCTCGCCCTCCGAGTAGTTCAGCGGGTACTGGGGAGGCAGCTCGGTCGTGCGAATGACCCCTTCGTAGCGGACTGCGGATCCGTCGGCCTGGGCCCTGACGTCCGTGGCCCCGTCGAGGTAGCGCAGGAACGACCGGCCGTCGTTCGAGGGATCGAGGCCGAGGGGATCGAACACCGTCCGCGCCATCGCTGGGGACACGTTGGCGTCCAGCGATCGTGTCTCCCAGCCCCCCCGCCCGGCCGGGTCGATCGTGGCCGGCACCTCCCTGTAGCCCGTGTTCGAGGCCAGGTCGAAGACCTGGCGAACACCGTTGCTCATGGCCTCGAAGCTGGCGGCCAGCTGCTCGGACAGCGTCTCCTCCATCGCCCGCAGCTGTGCCAGTTCTTCGGCGGGGAGGTCGGCGAGTTCGTCGGCAGAGAAGGACGTCATCGAGTCTGGGGATGGCATGGTCAGCAGGTCGGCGGGGAACGTCATCGTGGTTTCGGCGCGCCGGGCGTTCAGGTCGTAGCTCCCGTTCAGGGTGAGTTCGCCGTCGCCGAAGCTCAGGCCAGGTTCTCCGGCGGGCGCTGGTCGGAGGTCGGACATCTCGATGCTCACGGTGGTTCGACCGGTCGACGGCTCGAGGGTACGGGTCACCGCGGCGGCGAGGTCGGCCTGAGCGTCACCGGGGACGGGCACCGTCGAACCGGTGGGGTTGCGTGACGCGCTCGAACCATCACCGCACCCGACGAGGGCCAAGGCGAACGCAGCCACAACTGCGGCGAGAACGATCGGTTGTCGTGGCCTCGCTCGGTTCACGTCCCCACCCCCTCGGTGTAGGGACATGTTGACATGTTCCCGAGTTGTCTTGCGGGCGTGGGGAAGGGATGTTCCGAAGCGATGGGCCGACGACGTGGAGCCCGAGGCGTTGGTCGAGATCGACACCACGGTGCTTCGTCATCTTGGCGAGCTGGCAGAACAGCGGGCAACGCTCGAGAGCGAACTCAGAGACGCGGTTCTCGCTGCCCGCCGGTCCGCCGCCGCATCTTCCGCCTGCGCCGCGACTTTCGTCGGCAGAGGCACCGTCAGGCTGGCAACCGCTGGAACCACAGCTGACCGATACGGCCCGCGATGTCGTCGAAGCGCGTTTCGGGAGATCGGGATCCCTTCGCCAGGGACCCAGTCGAGATCTTCGTAGGCCAGAGCTGGCCAGGCGTCAGGATCCGACATCTAACTCGGACCTTGTTATCACTTGTAATCAGAAGTGATAACAATTTCCTCGATGAGTCTCGAAACGCTGGGGACCGGACCCGGGCCTCCCTTTCGCTTGGTTGGTACGCCCCCTGGGATTCAAACCCGTCAACGTGCTCGGTGGTGGCGATGTTCATGTCCGTTGCGCTGCGTCCTCGGTCGGCCTGGCCACGCAAAGGCAGGTTGTTGGGCATGCCGGGCCGGCGTCGATAGGCCGTGAAGCTAGGGATCGCGCGGCGGGCGGTGAGATCGAAGCGTTCCGGCGTCGAGGTGTTCGCGTATCGTGTGGGCATGGCAATGACCGATCCGGACCGTGCTGCGGCCGACGCGTTGTTGGTGTCGCGTATGCGGGCCTGGGCCGACTTCGAGGATCGTGGTGAACCGGTCGACGACGAGGTCGTCGCCCGTGAGCTTCCCGAGCTTCTGGAGCTCGCCGAAGCGTTCCCGGCGTCGCCGCGTGGGCCGCTGTTGTTCCCGCCCTTCGCTGGCGGCCCCGTCCGTTCGTTGCGGTGAGTCTCGAGCCGACCCTCGTCGCGAAGGTCATCGAGGTCGACCGGGCGTTGCGAGTCGCCGGGATCGGTCATGCCTTCGGTGGCGCGATCGCGCTGGCGTACTGCGCGCAGCCTCGCGCCACGAAGGACATCGACATCAATGTGGCGGTGGAACCATCCCAGTTCGATGAGCTTCTCGATGCGCTTCCAACCATCGCCGGGTGAAGGTCGAGAAGCGTTTCGTTGGTGCGCCCCCTGGGATTCGAACCCAGAACCTGCGGATTAAGAGTCCGTTGCTCTGCCATTGAGCTAGAGGCGCGTGTGGAGATGCGAGTGTACGGCGGGCGGTAGGAGGCGGTGGCCACCCGCCGAGGCGGGTCGCCACCACCACCGAGGGGTGACCGAGGGGACTTGAACCCCCGACCTCCAGGGCCACAACCTGGCGCTCTAACCGAGCTGAGCTACGGCCACCATGGGACTCGCCAGCATAGGTGGCGGGGTGCCGGTGCACGAAACGGCAATGGCGACGGTCCCTGCTGCCGGTGTGCCCTCGCCAGGATTCGAACCCGGAACCTGCCGGGTAGAAACCGGCTGCTCTATCCAGTTGAGCTACAAGGGCGCAGTGGGCAGGGTAGCGCCGGCCCGTCTGCGGACTGAGCCTCGGATCGCCCACCGCCATGATCCCCGATTCGGCCCGACACCCCGGGGTACGGTCGACACTTCGATCACCAACGAACAAGGAGCGGGTCCATGAATCTGTTGGCGCAGGTGGAGGTCACCACGACCTCCGAATCCAGTGGCGGCGGCGCGAGCATCGTCCTCTTCGTCGTTTACGCAGTGATCATCGTGCTCGCCATCGCCGGGCTCTGGAAGATCATCGACAAGACCGGACAGCCCGGGGCCTGGGCGCTTCTGTACATCATCTGCCAGCCCATCGGTGTGATCCCGCTGCTCAAGGCCACGGGTCGGCCGATGTGGTGGATCGTGCTGTTCTTCATTCCGTTCGTGAACCTCGTCGCGCTGGTCATCGTGATGATCGACCTGGCCAAGAGCTTCGGGAAGGGCACCGGCTACGGGGTCGGTCTGGCCTTACTGCCTTTCATCTTCTTGCCGATGCTCGGCTTCGGCCGGGACGAATATCGCGGCCCCGTCGTCACCGCCTGATCCTGCCTTCTTCGCGGGTCCGATCCGCGGTCGTACCCTGAGTTCGTGAACCCCACCGAGCCGGTACGCGACGTGCCCTCCGCCCCCGGGGTGGAGGGCACGGTCGCGTCCGCTGCCCGTGCCGGGGTCTGGTCGCCGGGGCGACGCCTGCTCACCAGCGGGCTCCTCGCCATCGTCACCGTCGTCGCCTTCGAGTCGCTGGCCATCTCCACGGTGATGCCGTTGGTCGAGTCGGATCTGGGTGACCTCTGGCTGTACGGGTGGGTCTTCAGCGGGTTCTTCCTGGGGAACCTGGTGGCCATCGTGGTGGCGGGGAGGGCCGCCGATCGGATGGCCCCCGTCGCCCCCTTCGCCGTTGGTCTGGTGTTGTTCCTCACCGGTTTGGCCATCGGCGGGGCGGCGTCGGACATGGTGACGCTGGTGGCGGGGAGGGTTCTGCAGGGCTTGGGGGGCGGGTCGATGATGGCGGTGGCGTACGTGTGCATCGGCCGGGGGTACGCCCCGCAGGACCGTCCCCGCATGTTCGCCCTGCTGTCGACGGCCTGGGTCGTGCCCAGCCTGATCGGCCCGGGGTTGGCCGGCGTGGTGGGGGAGACCCTCGGGTGGCGGTGGGTGTTCCTGGCGCTCATCCCGGTGTCGGCGGCGATCGGTCTCGTGGCCATCGCCGCTGTCCGGTCAGTCTCCTCCTCGGGTACCGAGGTCGGCGAGCGGGCTCTGGTGGGACGCGCCGTCGCCGTCGCCGCCGGGGCCGGGCTCGTGCTGGGCGGGATCGGCAGCGGCAACGTCATCGTCGCCGTGGTGCTGATCGCCGCCGGTCTGGCCCTCGGTCTGCCGGCCTTCGTGGCCCTCACCCCTGCCGGCACCGCCCGAGCCCGGGCCGGTCTGCCCGCGGTCGTGCTCACCCGGGGTGCGCTCACGTTCGCCTTCTTCGCCGGCGACGCCTTCGTGCCCTTCGCCCTGACATCGCTGAAGGGGGCCAGCGCCGCCGTCGCCGGCCTGGCCCTCACCGCAGCGGCGGTGGTGTGGACCGTCGGCTCGTGGACCCAGGAGCGGCTCATCTTCCGGGTCGGGCCTCGGCGCCTGGTGCGGATCGGGCTCGGCGTGCTGGCCGGAGCGGCAATCCTCATGGCGATCTCGCTGCTGCCGGCGGTGCCCGTCGCCGTCTCCGTGCTCACCTGGGGTTTGGCCGGTCTCGGGATCGGGTTGGCCTACTCGCCGTTGTCGGTCACGGCGCTGTCCGAGGCCGAACCGGGCCGCGAGGGTGCGGCCACCTCGTCACTGCAGCTGTGCGACATGCTCGGCACGGCGCTCGGCACCGGTGTCGCCGGGGCTGTGGTCGCGACAGGTGTGTCGATCACCGGGAGCGATGGGCCTGCGGTGGTGGCGGTGTTGGGGCTCACCGCGGTGATGGCCGGCATGGCCGCGTTGCTGGCCGGCCGGGTGCCGCGCCACCTCCGGGTCGTCGACGCTTCGGTGTGAAGGGCGCCACACGGCCTGCGCGAGACTCGCCGCCATGAAGCTCGCACTCGGCCTCGACCTCTACCGCGGCGCCACCATGGAGGTGCCCGTCGACGACGTCCTGCGGGCCGAAGCCCTCGGCTACCACTCCGTGTGGACGGCCGAGGCCTACGGGTCCGACGCCCTCTCGCCGCTGGCCTATCTGGCCGCCCTCACCTCCCGCATCAAGTTGGCCACCGGGGTCGTACAGATCGCCGCCCGCACCCCTGCGGCCACGGCCATGCACGCCCTCACCATCGATGCTCTGGCCGGGGGCAACCGGGTCATCATCGGCCTCGGGGTGTCCGGCCCCCAGATCGTGGAGGGCTGGTACGGCCAGCCGTGGGGCAACCCCAACCGGCGCCTGCGTGAGTACGTGGCCATCATGCGCAAGGTCTTCGCTCGCGAGCCCCTCACCAACGACGGCCCCGAGTTCCCGCTGCCCTACGACGGGCCTCGCTCCCTGGGTCAGGGGAAGCCACTGAAGTCGATCCTGCACCCGGCGGGGGAGATCGAGATCTGGTTGGCCGCCGGCGGGCCGAGGAACACCGAGCTGTCGGCGGAGGTGTCCGACGGGATGCTGCCCATGGGTTGGGGGTTCGACGGTCCCGAGGTCTACGGGCCCGCCCTCGACGCCGGGTTCGCCCGTCGCGGCGAGCGCCCCGAGTCCTTCGAGGTGTTCGGTGGCATCAGCGTGGTGTTCACCGACGACGTGCAGGCGGCTCTCGACGCCATGAAGCCGCTCACCGCCATGTACGTCGGCGGCATGGGCAGCGAGACCCACAACTACCACCGCGAGGCCATGGCCCGTCGGGGCTACCCCGACGAGGCGACCCGCATCCAGGAGCTGTGGCGGGCCGGCCGGCGCGACGAGGCCATCGCCGCCGTGCCCGACGAGTACCACGACGACGGCGCCCTCATCGGTTCCGAGGCCCGCATCAGGGCCCGGTGGGAGCCGTGGACGCGGTCGGGGCTCACCGGGCTCATCGTGCGCTCCGAGCAACCCGAGGGCCTCGAGCTGCTGGCCGAGCTGGCCGGCACCCGCGACCAGTTGGAGGTCGGATCGTGAGCGGCACCTACGAGCTCATCGCCGTCGACGCCCCAGCTGAGTTCGTGCGCCGCATCACCCTGAACCGGCCCGAGAAGCGCAACGCCATCTCCACCCCGATGCGGGCCGAGCTGTTGGTGGCGTTGGCCGCCCACGACAACGATCCCGACGTGCGGGTCACGGTGGTGCGCGGCGCGGGGAGTTGCTTCTCCGCCGGCTACGACCTCGGTGGCGACCTCATGGCCGAGCCGCCGTTCCACACCGCCGGCGGTGACGGCAACTGGTCGCGGCACGTCACCGACAACTGGTTCGCCTTCTGGGACCTGGCCAAGCCGGTCATCGCCCAGGTGCACGGGTACGCCATCGCCGGGGCCACCGAGCTGGCTCAGGCCTGCGACCTCGTCTACGTGGCCGACGATGCCCGCATCGGGTACCCCATCGTGCGCATCGCCAGCCCTCCCGACTGGCAGTACCACATGCCGCTACTGGGCATGAGGCGGGCCATGGAGATCATGCTCACCGGCGAGGACTTCCTCGGCACCGAGGCGGTGGCGGTGGGCTGGGCCAACAAGTCGTTTCCCGCCGACGATCTCGATGCCGCCGTGCTGGCCATCGCCGAGCGGGTCGCCGGCGTCGAGACCGACCTGGCCCAGATCAACAAGCGTCTCGTGCATCGCCAGGCCGACATCATGGGGGTGCGCTCGGCCATCCGGGCCGGCTCGGAGTTCCAGGCCCTGGCCGGGCACCAGCGTTCGGTCGAGGCGTTCAAGGACGATCCTCTCGGCACGATGAAGCGCCACAACGCCGCCGACGCAACGCGCCGGGCGGCGCAGGAGGGCGGCGCTCCGCCCGCCTCGTGACGGCGACGACTGCCGGTGGCACGCCGGTGATGTCGGGCCGCCGAGTCGCCGTCGTGTTCGCCGGCATCCTGCTCGGCGCCACCCTGTCGGGCCTCGACGCATCGATCGTGGCCACGGCCGCGCCGACGGTCATCGCCGAGTTGGGCCAGCTCTCGCTGCTGCCCTGGCTCACCACCAGCTACCTGTTGGCCCAGGTGGCCACCATGGCGGTGTTCGGCAAGCTGGGTGACATCCACGGGCGGCGGCGGGTGTTCGCCATCGCGTTGATCGTGTTCATGATCGGGTCGGTGCTGTGCGGGCTGTCGACGTCGATGCCCATGCTCATCGGGAGCCGGGTGCTCCAGGGGGTCGGTGCGGGGGGCATCACCGGGCTGGCCATGGCGCTCGTCGCCGACCTCGTGCCTGCCGATCGCCTCGGCCGATACCTCGGCTACACCGGCCTGGTGTTCGCCGGAACGAGCGTGATGGGGCCCTTCGCCGGTGGGCTCTTCGTCGACAACCTCTCGTGGCGATGGGCGTTCTTCGTCAACATTCCGAGCGGGTTGTTGTGCCTGGTGGCGTTGGCGTTCCAGCCCGAGCAGGCCCGGCGGGTGGCCCACCGGATCGACGTTGCCGGCGCGCTGTTGCTGGCGGCCAGTGTCGGTGCCTTGCTGTTGGCGTTGACGCAGGGCGAGACGACTGGTTGGGGGGCGCCGTCGACGGTGGTGCTGTTGCTGGGAAGCGTGGTCACCGGGGGACTGTTCGTCCTGCGGCAACGGGTGGCGGTCGAGCCGCTGCTACCGCTGCGGATCCTGGGCAACCGGGTGTCGTCGCTGTCCACCCTGGCCAACCTCGTGGCCGGGTTCGGCTTCACCATCGGGATCATCTACCCGCCGCTGTTCTTCCAGGCCGTGGGCGGGGTCCAAGCCGCTGAGTCGGGGCTCCTGCTGGCTCCGTTCGCGTTCACCACGGCGATGGCCACCCTCGTCGCCGGGCAGGTCACGGACCGGGTGGGCGGCCACAAGATCGTGCCGCTCATAGGCATGGGCTTCCTCACCGCCGGCTACGCGCTGCTCGGCACGATCGAGGCGTCCACCAGCGTGGTGACGGTGACCGGCTTTGCCATGGTGGCCGGCGTGGGCGTGGGCCTGGTGATGCAGACGCTGCTGTTCGTGGTGCAGCGGGCGACGCCGGCCGACGACATGGGGGTGGCCACCTCGACGGTGATGCTGGCCCGGGTGCTCGGCAGCGCGATCGGTGTCGCCGTGGTCGGTGGGGTGTTCACGTCGCGACTCGCCGAGGAGGTGACGGTGCGCCTCCCCGGTTTCCCGGCCTCGGAGATCCAGGGTGACCCGCAACGGGTGGCGGCGCTCGCCGACGCCGCACGGGTGCAGCTCCAGGACGCCTTCGCCGCGGCGTTGGCGGGGTCGTTTCGCGTCGCGGTACCGGTGATGCTGTTCGGGATGGTCGTGGTGGCGTTCATCCCGGCCGCTCGGGTCGTCGCGCTGCTGCGTGATCGCTCGGTGGTCGTCTCGGGTCCCGAACCGGCCGAGACGCTCGAGTCCCGCCTTCCACCCGTGCCCTGACCCCGATGCCCGCGCTCTCACGAGCGGTGAGTCGGTCTGCCTGCGTAAGTTCTGAACCACTCGCAGGTCGCAGGTGGGGTGGGGTTCCGGGGCTGGCGCCAAGGGTCGGCAGGGGTCGGCCGGTACACTCGCTGCCATGCAGGGAACACGGCAATGACCGCGTTGTACCTGTTCTGCGCCGCCGTGGGCGTGCCACTGGTGGCGTGGTTTCTCTTGAACGGAAACGACGATTCCGGTGACGCCGGTGCGGGGGGCGGCAGCGTCGACGCGGTGATGTTGCGCCTCTTCCCGTTGTCGAGCTTGGCCCTCGCCGCTGCGGTCTTCGGGGTCGCCGGGCTGGCCCTCGGTGCCGTGGGCACCAGCGCCGGCGTCAACTTCGTCGGCTCCCTCGCGGTGGCGCTCGTCGCCGGCGCCCTCAACAGCGCGGCCTTCGCCCTCCTCCGTCGCGGCGACAGCTACGCCGACGTCGATGATCGCGCCCTGGTCGGCTCGATGGGTCGCGTCGTGGTGCCGGTCCACGGCACTCGCCGCGGGCGCATCGTCGTCAAGGTCGGCGACCAGCCCATTCCGCTCTCGGCGCACGCCACTCCCGGCGAGACCGACCAGTTGGAGGTCGGAACCCCTGTCCTCGTGGTCGAGGTCGCCAAGGGCATCGCCACCGTCACCCGTCTCGATCCGGAGCTCATCGGCTTCGATGAACAAGGAGAACTCGAATCATGACCGGTCTCGTCCTCGGCGCAGTCCTGGCTGTTGCCATCTTGGTGATCCTGCTCAGCGTGCGCAGCCTGATCATCATCTGTCCGCCGAACCGGGTGGCGGTGATCTCCGGACGATCGCGCCAGCTGAGCGACGGTCGCACGGTCGGCTACCGAGCGATCCGTGGTGGGCGGACGCTTCGGGTGCCGTTGCTCGAACGGGTGGCGTGGATGGAGCTCAACACCATCCCCATCGAGGTGTCGGTGCAGAACGCCTACTCGGCCGGTGCGATCCCGCTGAACGTCCAGGGCATCGCCAACGTGAAGGTGTCGTCCGTCGAGGGGCTGTTGCAGAACTCGGTCGAGCGCTTCCTCGAGGTGCCCCAGGGCGAGATCGCGGCCATCGCCAAGGAGACCCTCGAGGCCAACCTCCGTGGTGTGCTGGCCACCCTCACCCCCGAAGAGGTCAACGAGGACCGCCTGAAGTTCGCCCAGACGTTGATGGACGAGGCCGACGACGACATGAAGACGTTGGGCCTCGAGCTCGACGTGTTGAAGATCCAGAACGTGACCGACGAGGTGGGGTACCTCGACGCGGTCGGGCGTCGTCAGACCGCCGAGGTGCTCAAGGAGGCCCGGGTGGCCGAGGCCACGCGCCGCGCCGAGTCCGAGGAGTCCGAGGCCAAGGCCCGCCAGCGTGGTGAGATCGCCACCGCCCAGGCCGAGCTGATGATCGTCGAGGAGCAGAATGCGCTGCGGGTGCGCCAGGCCCAGCTCGAGGCGTTGGCCGGCGCGGCCGAGGCCGAGGCCAAGGTGGCCGGCGAGAAGGCCCGAGTCGTGGCCGAGCAGTCGCTGGAGGCCGAGCGTGTGGAGCTCGAGACCCGTCGTCTCGAAGCCGACGTCGTGGCCCCGGCCCGGGCCGATCTCGAGGCCAAGCAGCTCGCGGCGAAGGCCGATGCGGCCAAGGTCATCGAGGAGGGCAACGCCCAGGTAGAGGTGTTTCGCCGCCTCGTCGAGCAGTACCACGCTGCCGGTGAGGACGCTCAGCGGATCTTCGTGTTGCGCATGCTGCCCGAGATCATCGACAGCGTGGTCAGCACGGTGTCGTCGGTCGACATCGAGAAGGTGTCGATCATCGACAGCGGCGGTCAGGGCTCGGGCGTGCCCGGGTTCATGCAGCAGTTGCCGGGGTCGGTCATCTCGCTGGTCGAGCAGCTCGAGACCGCGCTCGGCGTCGACCTGTTCAAGGCCATGCGGGTCGACGAGGCCGGCGCCGGAGCGCGCGCCCGCCCCGACGGGGTCGTGATTCCGCCCGAGCTGGCGTCGCCCGTCGACTTGACCGAGAACTGACCGTCTCCGCCCCTCAAGCGGTGGGGCGGCCGCCAAGGATGCTGGCGAGCACCACGACCGCGGCCAGCCGCTTGCGTTCGGCGGCTAGGTTCTCGAACGTCGCCTCGGGGGAACGGGGCGCGTTTCCCAGGGGAGAGACCGATGAGTCGATGGACGCGTGACGAGCTCGAGGACGCCTTTGCGCACTACCAGCGGGTGGCGCTGAAGGCTGGCACCTCGGGCGACTGGAACGATTGGGCTGACCTGTTCACCGAGGACGCCACCTACATCGAGCACATGTACGGCACGTTCGCCGGGCGCGATGCCATTCGCACCTGGATCCACAAGGCCATGGGTGCATGGCCGGGAAGTGCCATGCCGCACTTCCCGATCGAGTGGTACATGATCGACGACGAGAAGGGTTGGGTCGTGTGCCAGGTCTGGAACCGCATGGCCGACCCCGGTGACGGCAGCTGCCATCAGGCCTACAACTTCACGCTGCTGAAGTACGCCGGCGACAACCAGTGGAAGTACGAGGAGGACGTCTACAACCCGACCCACTTCGGCGAGATGATCAAGGGCTGGTCGACCCGCAAGAAGGAGCTCGAGGGCAAGGCCTGAGCCCGGCGGGCTGCGGCTCTCGGCTCGTCGGAGCGGCGCCGTGAGGTGATCAGGCCGGTGGGCGGGTTGATACGGGGGCCGGACGCAACAGTGCCCGCCCCGGAGGGCGGGCACCGGAAGGCTTCGTCGTGGTGAGCGCCGGGTCAGCCGGTGAAACGAGGGGTACCGGTTGCCGCAACGGCGGGCGGGGCCTCGGCGGTGGTTGTGGTGGTCGTCGTGGGGGCGCCGATGACCGTGACCAGAGCCGTGGCGGTGGCGTCGGCGCAGATGTTGCCGCTGCCCTGGGGGGTGAAGGCGTCGGGTTCGAGACTGAAATCGGTGCAGGCTTCCCAGTTCGCCACGTTGAGGGTGTTCTCGGTGATGACCGAGTCGACGGTCAGACCGGCCGTGACGGTGTCGACCGAGGCGCCGGGTGCGAGGGAGAACGCGAAGTCCACCAGGATGGGGCCGAGCACGTCGTCGGTGAGGTTGTGGATGTCGAAATCGCCGGGCCCGTTGTTGGTGACCGTGTAGCAGTAGTACACGGTGGTCCCGGCCTCGACCTGGATCGAGCTACTGGTGCCGCACACGCCGGGTGCGGTGGTGACGGTCTTGGTGATGGAGATGGTGGGGACCACCTGTCCTGCGGATGCCGGAGCGATGTTGAGGCCCAACATGGCGACACCTGCCGCGACGACGGCGAGCTTTCGGAACATGGTTGATCTCCTCGAAAAGTAGGTTAACTTACCGTACTTCCGCTGGGGCTGGTGTGGCAAGGGTCTCATGCGGCCGCAGCCGACCGGCGCATCGAACTGGAGCGTGTCGAGAGCGGGTGACGGGAATCGAACCCGCATAGCCTGCTTGGAAGGCAGGGACTCTAGCCATTGAGCTACACCCGCGAAGGGCCTCAGAGTAGTTGGTCGGCGGGGGGCGGACCGGCACTCACCGGCGGGTGACCGCAACCACGTGGGCGCGCATCCGTTCGTTGAAAAGTGCTTCGGAGAACGGCTCGGTGGCGGCCACGATGGCGGCGGCATCCAGGTCGAGGGCTCGCATACGGTCGATGGCCCGTATCAGCGCCTCGGGCGAACGATCGGCCAGGTGGACGCCGTTCACGCCGTCGGTGACGGTGTCGAGGTAGCCGCCGAAGGGGGCGACGACGGACGGGGTGCCGAACACACCGGCCTCGACCGGGGTGAGCCCGAAATCCTCGACCCCGACCGCTACCAGGGCCTCCGCCTCGGCGTAGAGCCAACGCAGTTCGGCATCGCTCACCCGGCCGAGGAAGGTCACGTTCGGGCCGGCCAGGGTGGTCAGGCGGTCGGCGTCCGGTCCTTCGCCCACCACCACCACGCGCTCGTCAGGGAGGTCGGCGAAGGCGGTCACGACCACGTCGACGTGCTTGTAGGGCAACAGGCGCGACACGCACAGGAAGAACCCGGGTTCGAGGCCGGCGACCGGCGAGCGTGGCCCGGTGGCGTCGATGCTGTGGGGCGGGTGCACCACGTCGACGTCGAAGCCGTAGGCGGCGCGCACGAGGTCTCGGGCCCGACTGGAGTTGGCCAGGTAGAGGTCGGCGGACCGGGCCGCCTTCTGGTCCCACCGGCGCAGCAGCGGGGCCAGTGCGGCCAGCACCGCTCGGGTCGAGGTCGACGCCTCGGCGGTGTAGGCGTCGCGTTGGTACAGCCAGCGGGCGGGGGCGTGGCACATCACCACCTTGGCGCCGGTCGGCCTCACGCCGTGGGCCCATCCGCTCGTGTTGCACACCACCACGTCGGCGTCGACCCGGGTGGCCGACCAGGTCGGGGCCAACAACGGGAGGGCGAGGCGGTGGTGGTGGCGGAGGGGGCCGATGCGGTCGATGGGAGCGGTGTGCACCCGCACGGACGCGAACTCGGGGAAGGTTCCGACGGGTTCGTAGAGCGACGTGTGCACCTCGGCGCCGGGGAAGGCTCGGGTGAGTGACAGCACCACCCGCTCGGCCCCGCCTCGTTGGGTGAGGTAGTCGTGGGCGATGGCGACCGGCGGGCGGGCGGTCATCGGGTCATGGCCGGTTCCCGGTCGGCCGGCTCGAGCGCGACGCCGGTCGGTGCGACGGCCGGGGACGGTCGGCGTAGTGTCGCCATCGCATCAGTCTGGTGCCGGCGGTGGGACGGTCCGGACCGAGGACACCCGGAGGGGTACACGCAACGCGGGAAGGCATCCGGTCGAGCCCCGCGCTCGTACGTGGGCCACCCACGATTCTTCAGTGATTTACTTGCTTTTCCGCTTGCATATCGTACACATGTTTGGTATGGTGGGGACATGGTTCCCGGGGGTGATCGCCAGCAACTGATCGACGCGATCGACGCGGTGGATTCGCAGCCGAACTCCGTGGTGGTCGGTGAGTTGTTGGTTGCTCGGGAGCGGCTCGAGGCGAGGGTGGGCGAGGCGTTGTCGGGGTTTCTGGCTCGGGGGTTGCACCAGGTCGAGGGGTGGTCGTCGCCGGTCGGCTGGTTGAAGGCCCAGGGCCTGTCCGACGCCGACGCGAAACGGCTGGCTGTGCGCGGTGCCCGCCTGGCGGCGTGGCCGGCCCTCGCTCGCTCGTGGTTCGACGGGGAACTGTCGGGCGCGCAGGTCGAGGTGGTCGTGAACTCGATCCCCAAGAGCCTGGTCGATCTGTACGGCACCCACGACACCGAGGTTTCTCCGTATCTGGTCGGGTTGTCGCTGGTCGACACCACCCGGGCGATCCGGGGCTGGGTGGTGCGCGCCGAGGCCGTCACCGCCGATCCGGCTGCCGGCGCGGATGGCGGCGGTTCTCGGGTGCACCTGTCGCGCACCCTCGACGGGCGAGCGATCCTCGACGCCGAGCTCGACGCAGACACGGCGGCGGTGGCCGAGGCGGCGTTGCGGATCGCCGAGCACCCCGACGAGCCGGGTGGGTTCCGTACCGCAGCCGAACGCCGTGGCGACGCCTTCGGCACGGTGGTGCGGTTCTTCTGCGATCACTACGCCGAGTTCGGGTCCCGCCCGGGGCGCCAGCACCCTCAGGTGGCGGTGACCATCGATCCCGACGACCTGATCGCCGGGTCGTTGCGCGGGTTGGGGATCACCAGCGCCGAGGACCTGAGCCGGTTCCTGGCGGCCCGGCCGATGGGGATCTTCGAAGAGGGCCTCTGTCGCGACGCACTCGCCCATGCGGCGGGCACCCCGGTCGACCACGATCGTCACCCACTGAGCGCAGCGAGCCTGGCGACGCTGTTCACCGAGGGCACTCTGTTGCACCGGTTGCTGATCACCGAGGGGCAGGTCATCGACCGTGGTCGCAACGTCCGCCTGGCGTCACCGAACCTGCGCGATGCGATGGTCGCCCGTGACCGGGGGTGTCGGTTCCCGCAGTGCGACGCCCCCACCGCCTGGGTCCACGCCCACCACCTCACCCACTGGGAAGCGGGCGGGGCCACGGACCTCGCCAACCTCGCCGGGTTGTGCGCCACCCACCACGGCGTCGTCCACCGTCGCGGCTGGGCGCTCGAGCTCGAACCCGACGGCACCCTCGTGTTCCGGCGACCCGACGGCCACACCGTCACCAGCCCACCCCCGAGGCGACATCGACCGCCGCTACTGCCGCTGCACCACCCCCGCCTCCGCGGGGTGATCCCCGAGCTCCCCGACCGGGCGCGGCCCGACACCGGCGCCGCCGATCCCGGCACGGAACCACACCCGGGCATGGTCGACCACGGCGAGTCCACTGACCAGGACACCGCTCTCATGGTCCGCGCTCGTGTCGTCGAACTCGTCCACCGCCATCACCGTCGGCGGCCACCCCCTGCCCCCCCGACGCCGGGCACCTGGGCTTGGCCCGACGCCGGCTGATCACGGGCCCGGTTGCCGAGCACGCGCCGTCGACGTGGTGGCAGAGATTGCTGGACAGGGGACTAGCTTGCGCCGGTGGACGGGAGCCCGGTGGACGAGGGCGAACGCGGTCCCAGGCTGCTCGAGCCGGTGGGGCTGGGGTCGCGGGTCGGACCGTGTCCGGGTGTGCGCTACAGCGAGATCGACGGGTCCCCGGTGCTCTGGGAGCCGGCGACGAGGGTGCTGCACGAGCTCACCCCAGCGGGGGCCGGCTTGTGGGCGTCGTTCGACGGTCGCACGCTGGCCGAGATCGTCGACGACGCCACCGGGTCGATGATGGCCGGGGAGCGGGCCCGGTTCGAGCGTGAAGCGGTGGAGGTGGTGCGCCGCCTGCGGGCTGTGGGCCTGGTCGAGGACCTCGAGGACGCCTCGGCGGCCCCGGACCTCGGGCCGACCGGGGTGCCGCCGTCGGTATTGCGTCTTGCCGGACGGGTCGCGACCGGCCCCTGGACCGAGGGGGTGGCCGTCGTGCTGGCTCCCGCCGTCGGCGCCGACGGTGAGCCCGCGTCGACGTTCGTGGAGATCGACGTCACCGCGACGATGGTGGTGGCGGTCAGCGACCCCCGGGCGGGCACCGGTGCCGAACCGCGCGGGGTGGTGGCACTGCACACCGTTCTTGATGACCGGGGGGAACGCCCCGGTGCCGATGATCGGGCGCCCGCACCGCTCAGCGCGTTGGCGCTGCTGGCGGCGCTGATGGCGGCGCTGCCACCCGTCCCCGAACCGCACCCCCTGGTGCTCGATGCCCTGGCGTCGTTGGCTGAGTCGGTGCCGGGGTTCGCCGGGGCGGCAGGGGGTGACGGCTCGGGCTGACGATCACGGACCGGCGATCATGGACCGGCGACCGCAGGTCAGTTCGTGAGGGAACGGTCCCGGCGGGCGAGCGTCGTCGTGACGCGGCGCAGCTCCCGCCCGAGGGGCCGGTTGGTCGATCGGTAGCTGTCGGCGGCCGTACGGGCCGTCGCGACGAGCAGCATCCGCCGTTCGGCTGGTGTGCGCAGCTCGCTGAAGGTGGCCGCCCGCCCGAGGTAGGGAACGGGGGCATCCGGTCGCTGGATGCGGAGCCAGAGTCGGTCGCGCCAGCGCGGCACGAGGCCGCGGGCCCAGCTCAGCACCGGCGCCCGATCACCGAACGTGTCCTCGGCCAGGCCGAGCTCGCGCTGGACGAGCAGCACCGCCGTGGCCAGGACCGCTTCCGCGCCCCAGCGCCGGGACAGAACGATCACCCGGTCGGGGTGGAGCGTGGGGTTGTCCAGCACCTGGGCCACATCGCGAAGCGTGAGGGCGCGGCGCCAGCCCCCCAACAGCAGATGGGCGCACGCATGCAGCAGGGTCTCCTCGACGCCGAGGGTCTCGAATCGCCGCTCACCGCGATCGAAGGGTCTGCTGGTTCGCCACAGGTCCTCGGGGGGGACACGAACACCCAGCGGACCCCACGACAACAGTCGGTGCAGGTCGACTTCGAGACCGCCGGGCAGGAGCACGGTGGCGCCCTTGCCGACGGTCGCGGCGAAGCCGGGGGAGCGATCGACGGCGAAGTCGGTTTGCACGCCCCCCTGCTGAGCGAGCACCGCCACCGCGGCGTCGATCTGCTCGCCGCGCACGAGAAGGTCGAGGTCTCGGGTGGGGCGCATCTGGGCGTCGGGGTAGTCGAGGGCCCCGAGGGCCGGGCCCTTCAGTACCCGGACCTCGACGCCGCCTTCCTCGAGGAGCCCGACGATGTCGGCCGTTCGTTGCTCGTGCCACATCCGGTTCCGGGTGAGGTCCACCTCGAGCTGGGCCGCTTCGGCCCGCTGGGCTGCGCTCGTGGGCAGGGTGCCGTCGGCCACCGCCGCCACGAGGAGCCCGTCGAGGCGGTGGTGCGTCGTCTGCTGTCGCAACGCGGCCCAGGCGCGCTCATCGGGGGCGAGGAGCGGCGCGGAGACCACCGCCGGTGCTGCGCCGAGTCCGTGAGCCAGCACCGCCCGGGTGGTGTCGGCGAGGTCGAACCGCCAGGGCGGGGCTGCGGCCACGGGTCAGTCGACGGGGCCGGCGACGGGCTTGGCCGGGGCCGCGCTGTCCTTGCCGCCACGGGACCGGGAGCTTTCCTCGTTGTAGTAGTGGTCGTAGTACGGGTCCATGTCGTTGCTGTTGCTGGCGTTGAGCACGATGCCGAGCACGTCGGCCCGATAGCGCAGCAGCACGTTGGCCGCCCGTTCGGCCTGGCCGCTTCGGGTCTGGCCGGCTCGGAGTACGAGGACCACCGTGTCGGCGGCCGCCAGGAGGTCGGTGGTGTCGTTGGTGGTGAGCATCGGTGGGGTGTCGAGCAGCACCATGTCGAAACGTCCCCGCCAGTCCTCGATGGTCTGGCGCAGGCGCATCACCATGTCGGCGGGGCCCCCGCTGCCACGGGGGGCGGGGATGAACCACACCCCGTCGAGGCGGGTGACGGCGGGCTGGTCAGGGTGGTCGAGGTCGGGGACAGGGGCCAGGTACTTGGCGATGGCGGGCTTGCGGTAGTCGCAGTCGATGACGAGGGTGCGCATGCCGCCGCTGCCGAACACGCCGGCCAGGTTGGCCACGGTCGTGGTCTTGCCCTCACCAGGGTTCGGGGACGTGATCATCACGACCGGCGCCCGGCCCGCATTGGGCTGGGCGGAGCCGTTGTCGGCGCGCACGATGGTGGAGAGGTGCTCGTGGAGGACGAACATCACTGCTGTGCGCACTTCGCGGTAGCGCTCGGCCGCCCGTGAACGGGGGGCGTCGACCGCCGGGACGTCGGTGGAGTGACGCTGGTTCTTGGGCAGCGAGGGCACTTCGGCGATGACGGGAAGACCGGTCACCAGTTCCGTGCGGTCGCGGCGGCGCAGCCGATCGTCCCAAGCCTCCACGATGAAGGCGGTGAGGATCCCCATGATCAGCCCGGCGGCCGCACCGATGCCGAGCCGGGTCGTGCGGGAGACGGGCGCGGCGGTGGAGAGGTTGGTCTCGGACACGGTGTCGGGGACGACGCCGCTGACGCCGGGGTTGAGCGAGCCGCGGGCGTTGCGGTTGGTGTCGAGGCGGGCGTTGTAAGCCTTGGCGTTGATCTGAACGGGGGTGGCCGACTGCAGGGTGGACAACCCGCCGGAGGGCCCGGCCTGGGTGCCGTAGAGACGGATCTCCTCGAACGACACTCGCAGTTGGTTGATCAGCGAGTCGCGCTCGGCTCGGGCGATCTCGGCCCGGCTGGGGTTCCGGGCGATCTGGGCTTCCAGGTCGTCGATCTGGGCCTTCAGATCGTCCTGCTTCTTGATCGCGTCGTCTCGTTGGGCGGCGAACTGGGCTTCTTGGTCGGTGGCCACGAACTCGTTCAGGACGGTTGCGGTGGCGTCGGCCAGTCTGACGACGCGAGCCGGATCGGTGTCGATGGCGGTGACGTCGATGGCCAGCACATCGCTGCGGGCCGTGGCGGTCACGAAGTCGTTGTAGGTCTCGATGCTGATGCCGAGCTGGGTGGCGACTTTCGCGCTCACGTCAGCCGATTGGACCAGGAACGCGGTCTGTTGCAGGTTGGGGGTCGAGCCGCTGCCGTCTCCGTCGCCGCCGCCGTTGGCGATGAGAGTGTTGGTGGCCTTGTAATAGGTGGTGGGGTCGCGCACCTCCTTGACGAGGAGCGACGAAACGAGGCCGCCGAGCAGGCCCACCACGACACCGAGGACGACCCACTTCCATCGGCGCCGCAACACCCCGGCGTACTGGCGGAGGAGGTTCTGGTCGTCGCCGGCGGCGCCGGGCCCTCGGGGGGCCCCGACGGGGCCGGGGGGTTCGATGTTGGTCAAGGTCGAGTGCTTCCTGGGTCGAGGCCGAGTGCGGGAAACATCGTAGTGGGGCGTCTGATCAGGTCCCGGGCACGTCCGGGGTCGTCGTCGGTCCCGGGGTCGTTGGTGAGGCCGAGACCCACGAGGATCAGCGCCGCCGTGAGTGGTCCGGCGACCCAGAAGATGTCGGCGAAGCCCTGGGTGACGCGCAGCACGAAGGCCAGCATGGCCAGTTCGGCCAGGTACGCGATGGAGCGACGCAGGGCCAAGGCGGTGGCGCCGAGCAGCACCAGCAGCCCGGCGAGCCCGATCACCCCGGTCTCGGCCAGCTCGCTGACCGCCCAGTTGTGCGGCGTCGGGAATGGTGCCGCGGGGTCGGTCCAGTACCGCAGACCGGCTCCCACCAGCCGGTTGTCGAGGAAGACGTCGTTGAACGTGGTGCGCAGCACGTCGGTGCGGGCGTTGATGGCGTTGGACCTCTGCTCGGCGGCCGGACGCGACAGGTCGCGTTCGTTGATCGACACCGCGGTGACCACGAGGAGCGCCCCGCAGGCCAGCAACAGGGCGATCGACACCTGACGCTTCCGCCCTCGGTTGCCCTGGAGCAGGGGCCGCGCCGCCAACGCCACCACGAGGCCGAGGGCGGCGGCACGCGACTGGGTGGCGGCCAGGCCGACGACCGTCACCACTCTGAGGACGACGATGACTTCTCGCCGCCAGGCCAGTAAGGGGGCGGCGGCCCACAGCACGAGGAACGCCGCGGCCAGTACCACGCCCGAGTGGTTCTTGTTGATGAAGCTCATCTGGGCCGGTTGCAGACCACTGGCCAGGGTGTCGAAGGTGGCGAACACGGCGATGACCGCACAACCGGCCACGAACAGGCGCAGGGCGGTGCGGGTGACGCCCGAGTGCACGATGGCGACCCCGATGAGGATCGATCCGCCGAACAGCAGACCCCGATGGCCCCATTCGAGGATCGAGCGAAGGGCGTTGTTGGACACGAGCGTCACCGCGAGGGCGCCGAGGTAGATGGCGAGGGCGCTGAGCACCAGGCGGAGGCGCCGGTCGCGCCAGGGCACGAAGCGCAGGCCGGCGATCACCCCGAGCACGGTGACGGCGTCGGCGATGCTGAGATCGAACTCGGCCGGCCCCACGCGCCGGGCGAAGAGGGTGGCCAGCAGGGCGATGCTCAGGATGAACCGGGGGAAGGCGATGGCCGAGGCCAGGAGCACCAGGGCGCCGACGATCTGGAGGGCGCCGGCGGGGTTACGCGACGCCACCAACGCCACGGCGAACTGAGCGACGGCCACCGCGACCACGAGCACGGCCAGCCCCACCCGGCTCGAACCCACCCGGGCCGACCGGGTGCGGGCGCTGGTGCTGTTCACCGAAGGAGACGGTACCAGCACCGACTTCGTGGTCAGGGGAGGCGCGGCGGGCCGGGGTGGGCCGGGCCGGTCAGGCCCCGGTAGACCTCGTGGACCCGAGCGGCGTGATGCCCGATCGTGAGTTCGGCTCGGTAGTGGTGTCGTAGTGCCTCGCCCCGGGTGGCCCGGGCGGCCGGATCACCGGCCAGTTCGACGAGGAGGGCGGCCACCGCATCGGCATCACCCGGAGCGAAAAGGGTGTCGGGGCTCACGCGGCCCGCGGTCTCGAGGTGGCCACCGGCGGCGGTGGCCACCACCGGCGTGCCCGCCGCCATGGCTTCGACGACCGACAAACCGAAGGGCTCGGCGGTGGCCGTGGCCAGGAAGGCTCTGGCTCGGGCCAGGCGGACGGGCACGTCGTCGACGGCCCCGACGAACTCGACGGAGGAGCCGATCTCGAGCTCGTGGGCCAGCGCGTCGAGGGCGGCCCGTTCCTTGCCCTCGCCGGCGACCACCAGCCGCCAGCCCCGGTCGCCGAGCCCGCTGGTCGCCCAGGCCCGCAACGCGGTGGAGGTGTCCTTCTCGGGTTCGAGACGCTGAGCCACGAGCACGACGGGTTCGCGTTCGACCTCCGGTTGGTCCCAGGGCACACCGTTCAGGATCACGGTGGCGTCGACCGCCCCGGATGCCTCGGCGACGAAGGCGCTGATGGCGATCTGGGCGTCGAGCCGGGCCGGCAACAGTGCCCACAGTCGCCGCAGCAGCCGATTGCGGCCGCGGGGGCGGGCGAAGTGCACGGTGGCCACTACCGGGGCCTGATGGTGGGCCTTGGTGAGGACCGAGGCCACCTCGGCGTCGGTCATGTGGGCGTGCACCAGGTCTGGTCGGGTGTGGGTCAGGGCCCGCAGATCGTGGGCGAAACCCCCGGAGGGCCGATGGTTCACGCCCGTGCCCTCGAACGCCGATTGCATGCGCCTTGCGTCGCCACCGATCACAGTGACTTCCAGGCCCTGCTCGACCTGCACGGGGGCGAGATAGGAGACGTAGCGCTCCACCCCGGCGAAGTTCGCCGTGCGGATGAGGTGGACCACGTGGAGGCGACCGTCGGGCCCGGCGCCACTGGGCCGGCTGGGGTCGGGCTCGCTCACCGCTCGGCAACGTAGCAGCGTCCCTGTCGCCCACCGGTAGCATTCGCCGGCCTGGCCGGGTCGATCCGGCAGGACCACGTGCGTCGACGCAGTGGTGATGGCGACGTCCCGGGGCGAACACGTTGGTGAAGGTTCTGCGCATCTACCACTCGGGGGTCGTGGCGGCGTGGCGTCGTCGTGACGTCGAGCTGGGGCAGTTGGACGTCGACGTGACCCTGGTGTCGGCGAAGTGCTGGAACGAGGGCGGCCAATCCGTCCATCTCGATGTCGACCCCGGCGCCAGCCGGGTGGTCGGGGCCCGCACATGGGGCTCACACCCGTTCCTGTTCGTGTACGACCCCCTGCCGCTCTGGCGGGCGCTACGGGCCGGGTCGCCCGACGTGCTCGACATCCACGAGGAGCCGGCCAGCCTGGCTGTGGCCGAGGTGTTGGTGCTGGCCCGCCTGGCCGGTCGGGGTCGGGTGCGGGTGTGTCTCTACAGCGCCCAGAACATCGAGAAGCGCTATCCGTGGCCGTTCCGTTGGCTGGAGCGCCGGGCGTTGCGCCGGGCCACGGCGGTGCACACCTGCAACGAAGAAGCCGGGCGCATCCTGCGGCGCAAGGGGTTCAGCGGTGTGGTGGCCAACCTCGGTCTGGGGGCGGACATCGAGCGCTTCCGGCCGTCGAGCCGCGAGAGCGGTGGACCGGGGTCGATGGTCGTGGGGTACGTGGGCCGGCTCGAGGCCCGTAAGGGTGTGGGCGTGCTCATCGATGCCGCGGCCGACGTCGCGGGAGCAGAGCTGGTGATCGTGGGCGACGGCCCCGACCGGGCGGCGTTCGACGCGCAGATCGCCCGGCGCAGTCTGGCTGGTCGGGCCCGCATCGAGGGCTACACCACCCAAGACCGTTTGCCCGAGGTGTACCGGCGCTTCGATGTGCTGGTCGTGCCGTCACTCGAGACGCCGGGGTGGATCGAGCAGTTCGGGCGGGTGGCGGTCGAGGCGATGGCCGCCGGCGTACCCGTGGTGGCATCGGACAGCGGGTCGCTACCCGAGGTTCTGGGTGACGCCGGGGTGTTGGTGCGCCCCGGAGACGACGGGGCCCTGGCCGCCGCGCTCACCGAGCTGCGTGACGATCCGGGCCTGAGGGCGGCGCTCTCCGAGGCCGGCTCTCGGCGGGCCGAGCACTTCTCGTGGGGGGCCACCGCCGAACGCCAGAAGGCGATGTACGAGGAGATGACCGGGTGAACCTCGACGTCGTCGTCGTCACCTACAACTCCGAGAGCCTGGTGACCGACGCGATCGACGCGCTGCCGGCCTCCGCCCGGGTCGTCGTGGTCGACAACGCGTCACGAGACGACTCGGTGGCGGTGGCCCGGCGGCTCGGGGCTCGCGTGATCGAGAACCCGGTGAACGCCGGGTTCGCCGCGGCGGCCAATCAGGGGGCAGCCGCGGGGTCGTCCGAGCTCGTGCTGTTCCTCAATCCCGACGCCCGGGTCGATTCGGCCACTCTGGAGCGGTTGTGTGGTCGTTTCGAGACCGACCCCGAACTGGCGGTCCTGTCGCCTCGCCTGGTCACCCCCGACGGCTCGGAGCAGCGGGTGCTCTGGCCCTTCCCGTCGGCGTCGGAGGCGTGGCGGGAGGCCTTCGGGCTCCATCGTTTGCCCTGGAAACGATCAGGGAGCGACGGCTTCGTGATCGGCGCGTGCTTCTTGATCCGGCGCTCGGTGTTCGAAACCCACTCCGGGTTCGACACCAGGTTCTGGTTGTACAGCGAGGAGGCCGATCTGTGTCGGCGGGTGCGTCGGGCCGGCGGTCGGGTCGATCTGGCCGCCGACCTGGTCGCCTCTCATGTCGGCGGGGCGAGCGGCCGGGGGATGGAGGATCTCGTCTTCGAGCACTTCGAGCGGGGTGGTGAGCACGTCGTCGCCAAGCACGACGGGCGGCGCGCCCTGGTGTCGTACCGGTGGGCCAACCTGGCTGGAGCACTGCTGCGGGCGGTCGTGGTTCGCGACTCGGAGCGACGACGGTTGCACCGGTCCCGCGCCGGGCGGATCCTCCGGCTGTTGCGCAAGTCACCGCAAACGGTCGCTCTCGCCAGCCCGGCGACCGAGGCGAGGGGGGTGGGGCTGGTGGTGTGCTCCCTCGAGCCGTGGGACGAGGTGTGGCGGCGCAACCAGTTCCTGGTGCGCGAGCTGCTCGCCCTCGACCCCCATCGACGGGTGCTGTTCGTGGAGCCGCCGTTCGATCGGGTGCACGAGCGGCGGCGGGGGACCGACCGTCCCCGCCTTCGGGGCCTTCGGCCCATCGAGGCCGACGGGCGCATCGTGCGCTTCGAGCCGGACAAGGTGTGGCCTCGGCTCCTGGGAGGCATGGCCGACCACTCCTTGCGCCGCCAGGTCCGCCGGGCCGCCCGCCAGTACGGGCTGGGGGCGCCGACGTTGTGGGTGAACGACCCGGCTCATGCGGGGTTGGCCGGCGCCACCGGGTGGGCGGCGACCTACGACATCACCGACGACTGGACCGAGGCCGACAACGGGGCTCGGGCCGCCCGTCGGGTGCGGGCGGCCGAGCGGCGGTTGTTCGAGGAGTGCCGGGCGGTGGTGGTCTGTTCTCCGGGGCTGACCGGGTCCCGTGCCGGTCTGGCGGACTCCGGGGTCGAACTCATCCCGAACGCCGTCGACGTCGACCGGTTCACGACGCCCCAGCCGCGGCCGGTCGACCTGCCCGCCTCCCCGGTGGCCGTCTATGTGGGCACGCTGCACGAGGACCGCCTCGATGTCGGTCTCGTCCAAGAACTGGCGCGGGCACGGCCTGGCCTGTCTGTCGCCCTGGTCGGCCCGGATGCGTTGAACGAGGGCAGCCGTCGACGGCTCTCGACCCACCCGAACGTGGAGCTGCTCGGCCCCCGGCCCCACGCCGGGGTGCCTGGCTACCTGCAGCACGCCGACGTGGTGATCGTTCCCCATGTGGTGTCGCCGTTCACGGAGAGCCTCGATCCGATCAAGGCCTACGAGTGTGTGGCCGTCGGTCGCCCGACGGTGGCCACGCCCGTCGCCGGTTTCCGCGGGCTCGACGAACCGGTGCGTACCGTCGACCGGGCCGGATTCGTGGCCACCGTCGGGGCCGTCATCGACGCCGGTTGGGTGCCGTCACGACCCGGTCCGGTCGTGGGTTGGGACGAGCGGGCGGTCGCGTTCGACGCCGTGCTGCGCCGCACCCGCTCCGGTGGGCCGCGACCGCTGTCGGTGGTGTACCTCGACCACTGCGCCAAGTTGTCGGGAGGGGAGCTGGCCTTGAGTCGACTGCTGCCGGCGCTACCCGGCGTCGACGCCCACGTGATCCTGGGGGAGCACGGTCCCCTCGAGGCCCTGCTTCGCAACGGTGGGGCGACGGTGGAGGTCCTCGAACTCGACCGGCGGATGGCCACCACCCACCGCCACGAGGTCACGGCCACCAGCCTGGGCGCGGCTCGGGTGTGGGCCGCAGTAGGCGACACCTGGAGGTTGTCGCGCCGGCTGCGTGCGCTTCGTCCGGATCTGGTGCACACCAATTCGTTGAAGGCTGCACTGTACGGGGGCACCGCAGCCCGTCTCGCCGGGGTGCCGGTGGTGTGGCACCTACGCGACCGCATTGCCGCCGACTACCTGCCGAGGGGTGCTCGGTGGACGATCCGAGCATTGGCGGGGGTCCTTCCTGATGTCGTCATCGTGAACTCCCAGACCACTCGGAACACGCTCGGTCCCGCCCTGCGGGTCGGTGTGGTGCCGAGCCCCGTGCTGTTCGATTCCGTGTCGGTGCCTCTGCGGGCCGAGGGTGCGGTCGGTGAGCCGTTCACGGTGGCGATGGTGGGCCGGTTGTCGCCGTGGAAGGGCCAGGACGTGTTCCTGAGAGCCTTCGCCGAAGCGTTCCCGGATGGGGACGCGGTGGCCGTGATCGCCGGCAGCGCCATGTTCGGTGAGGACGACTACGAGAACACGCTGGTCAGCCTGATCGCCCAGCTGGGGTTGACCAGCCGGGTGACCATGGCCGGGTTCGTGGAGGACGTGACCGGGTTGTTGGCGCGTGTCGATTGTGTGGTGCACGCGTCGGTGATCCCCGAACCATTCGGCCAGGTGGTCATCGAGGGCATGGCCGCGGGCCTGCCGGTGATCGCCTCGAACGAAGGCGGGCCCGCCGAGGTGATCACCGACGGACACGATGGTCTTCTGTGCCCTCCGAACAACGTGGAAGCGCTGGCCGGGCTCCTGCGGCGGCTGGCCGCGGATCGCGATCTGCGCCGACGCCTCGGCGAACGCGCCAGCGAACGAGCCCTCGACTTCTCCCCGGAGCGCGTGGGCGCCCGCGTGCGCGACATCTACGACCGGGTCCTAGAGCAGTAGGCGACGCCGGCGGTGGTTCGCCGTTGGGTCGAGTGGTCGCGGCCTGGTCGGCACGCCGCTTGCCGCGCCAGGATCACCGGGAGCTGCGCACGAAAGGCGCAGGCTGGGAACTGGTCGAGCCACTAGCCTGCCGCCGTGGAAGCGCAGGAATGAGCAGCGTGGTCGAAAGGGCCGGTCGAGTTTCGCGGCGGGCTCCGACGTTGCGCTACAAGACAGCGGTTCTCCGGCGAATGGCGAACGGCGCTTCAGCTCTGGGTGCGGCGACGGTCCTGCCGACCGAGATGAAGAACGGCACCAGGATCCTCCTGGATGCTCGGGGTAGGACCGAGGCCGGCCCATTCTGGAACGGTGTCTACGACCAGGACGAGGTCGACTTCTTCGTCGCCGTTCTCGAGCCTCGCTCGACGATGGTCGACGTGGGTGCGAACGTCGGGCTCATCGCTCTTCAGGTGGCCAACTCGTTGGCGGGCGACCCCCAGGGTCGTCGGGTCCTGGCTGTTGAACCGATGCCGGTGAACTCCGCACGTCTGTGCTCGTCGCTCGGGCTCGTCGAGCACTACTCGACACTGGTCCAACCGGTATCAGTGGCGCTCGGCGAGGACGAGGGATTCCTGGAGTTGCGGGGGGAGACGAGTGGCTCGTCCAACGCTGGCCTTTCCGCCGCAGGCTTTTGTCGCGGCGTTCCTGCGGTGGTTCGGCGACTGTCACTCGATGCGCTCCTGGCCGAGCTGGGGATCACGAACGTGGGCCTGGTGAAGATCGACGCAGAGGGCTACGACTGCCACGTCGTGGCGGGTGCAGTCGGGTGCCTCTCGGAGATGCGGCCGATCCTCTACGGCGAGTTCCACAACGAGTTCATGCCTCGTCTGGGCAGGACGTTTCATGACGTCGTCGACATCGTGCGACCTCTCGGGTATCGGTTTTTCACCTTCCGGGGCCGCTTGAACCTTGTCGAGGTGGCTTCGCCCTCTCACGATGCTGGCAACATGGTTCTCGTGCCTGAAGAGCGCGTGGCCTCGCTTGCCGGGACAGTGTCTCTGACGCAGGCAGGACCGAGATCCTGACCGGCATCGGGCCGAGGAGCCGACCGGTGCTGGGCACGAGTCCGCCCGACCGCACACTCCTGCTGACCTGCAGGACGGTTGGGTGAAGCTCTTTCTGGGAACGGTCGGCCTTCCTGATGCATGGTCGGCCAAGCAAGCCTTCGAGGCCCTTGGGCGGACCGACACCAGGGGCCGCCATCACCTCACTCCGGACCCCGTCGGGTCTTCGAGATCGGGACCTTCGACGGAGGCACGACGGCGTTGCTCGCCGATGCGGTGGGCGAGTCGGGTGAGGTGTTCACCCTCGACCTTCCGCCGGTGGCCTTCGACGCCGCCCAGACACCCCCCGAATTCACCGGGGCGATGGTCGGGTGGCGCTTCGCGGATACTGCGGTGGCTGGTCGAATCACCCAGTTGTCCGGTGATTCGAAGGTGTTCGACTTTTCGCTCTGGTACGGGACTGCCGACGTCGTCTTCGTTGACGCCGGGCATGACCGTCCCCATGGCACGGCGGATTCGAAGAACGCGCTCCGACTCGTTCGGGAGGGCGGGCTGGTAATGTGGGACGACTTCGTTCCCCACTGGTGGGGCTTGGTCGAGGCGATCGTCGAGGTGGCCCGCGAACAGGGTCTGACCCGGATCGAGGGAACGAATCTGGCCTACGTACATGTGGGTCGGTCGGGTTCTTGACCAGCCTCGGTGCCGGGGGGCGGCGTGTGGGGATCGTCATCCCGGCTCACAACGCCGCGGCATTCATCGCCAACACGCTCGAGAGCATCCGTGCCCAGACCCACACCGAGTGGCGCTGCGTGGTGGTCGACGACTGGTCGACCGATTCGACGCTGGCGGCTGCTGAGGCGGCGGTGCCGTGGGGGTCGACCGCGGCCGTGGCCCACCGACCGGCCGCTCGAGAATGTCGTGCTCCAGAGCGTGCTCTTCCCACCCGGGCTCGTCCTTGCGCGAGCCGACGCCTGTCGACTACCGCCCGAGGGATCGTGAGGTGATCGGACGTACTGATGGTGATCTGAGGGGTGTCGGGTGCAAGATGCTCGAGGGCCTCCATGAGGACCGACCAGTCGCTGTGGGCGGACCCGGCGTAGACGTAGCTGTCGTCGGTCGTGTCGAGGTCGAGAAGGGATTCGTTCGCAGGGAAGGGGATGAACGCCAATCGCTCGATGGGCACGCCGCACCAACGGTGCAGGGCGGCCATGTCCCCAGAGCGGATACAGAACACTCGATCGAATCGGGAGAGCAGGCGAAGCAGGAGCCGTTTCGAAACGGCCGGTGCAGGAAGGAGGAAGTCGACAGCGACGAGGTTCAAGTGGCGGGCCAGAATCGGGCGCAGGGTGGCGATGACCAGTATCTCGATTGCGGCGTTGCACACGACGAGGGTGTTCGCCGTTCGGGCCCGCCACACCGTCTCGAAGCCGCTGGTGAGGTGATGCGTCCTCTTCCTCAGGCCCGAGAGTCCCCGGTCGCTTCGCCGGGGCTGCACCGAGACCGAAGGATCATGCTGGAGGCGCTCCGTCCGATCTGGAGGATCGGACTCCAAGACACGGAGATGACTACGCGGGAACGGCCTGGTGAGCGTGCGCCCATCGCCGGCGAGTCCAGCCCATGTCTGTCATTGTTGTCTGTCCGATCGTGAAGATGGTGTTGGTTTCAGGCGAGCGAGGTTCCTGAGTTGCCGGATTCGTCAGAGAGCACCCATGTCCCAGGGGCAGGTGGTGCCCCGCTCGCCGTTCACTTCGCAACAACCGGCGATGCTGGGATCGATCTTCCGATACCGGAATGGGAGGGACTTGCCGCTCTGAGCCGATCGGGCCATCGAGTGGTGGCCGACCCGCATCATGCCGATCTGATCTTGATCACTCAGGTGCACATGTGCGCTGACCCGCTCTCGCTTCGCGCTCTGCGGGGAAGTGAGGCCTGGCAGGTCCATCGGGACCGGACCTTTGTGGTGGATTCGAGTGACCGGCCCTGGTGCGCGTTCCCGGGTTTGTATGCCAGCATGCCGTCGCGGTACTTCCGAGTTCCGTGGCAGCGGGCCTGGGGCTACGCGTGGGTCGCGGAGGACCGGTTTCTGCCCCTTCGGGCCCATGAACCCGACTTGCTGTTTTCGTTCGTGGGCGGCCGCCACGCCCCCTGCCGGGAGGCCGTGCTCCGGCTTCGATCGCCACGCGCCCTGGTCGACGACAGCACCGGCTTCAACCCGTATCTGCCGTCCACCCCCACCTCGGATGACCGACGGGCGTTCTACACCGAGACCGTGGCGCGGTCGAAGTTCGTGCTCTGCCCTCGGGGTCGAGGAACCGGCTCCTATCGTCTCCAGGAGGTCATGGCGGCCGGTCGGGTGCCCGTGATCATCAGTGACGACTGGGTCGAGCCCGAGGGGCCGGATTGGGGGTCGGCCACATTGCGTTGGCCCGAGCGGGCCGTGCGCGAACTACCGATGTACCTCGCATCGATCGAGGACCGCTTTCCGGTGATGGCGGCCGCCGCCGCTGAGGTCTATGACACTTGGTTCAGCGCCGACGTGGCGTTCGACCGGATGGTGGAGGCGCTTCAACGTGTTCCCCGGTACTCCGACTTCCCCGAACGCGGGCTTCGCGATTCCTGGTATGGGCAGATCGCCTGGGCCAACGCCCGGGGCCGTCTCGGCGGGATCAAGCAACGTGCCCTGGGGGCGGCTCGCCGCTGAGAGGCGCTAGTTGAAGCGCCTCATCGTCGAGCATCACCTCCCGGGGCCACGAGACGGCGAAGTCGGGCGGCGGCGCGGCGGAGGCCGAGCCGATCGAGCCAGGTGAGCATGGCCGGCGTTCGCGCTCGTGCCACGGCCGCCGGGATGAGCTCATCTGTGATCCACAGGCGCGGAGCGATCGGCAACGAATGGTTCATCGAGCTGCGGTGGGTGTTGTCCCCCTTACGAAACGCCACGATGTTGTGCTGAGCCCTGACCTCCACGATGGACTGGTCGAGCAGTGTCGGCCGGTACCCCGGGAGCTTGAACTCGGCGTGGTTCAGGCCGTCCAGGCGCGCCTTGACGAGCGCCATGGAGGTGCGGTTCGACCGGGGTCGGAAGCGTCCGCCCCAGAGGGGCCAGTAGGACGTCTGGATGTCTTCGATGCAGTAGATCCCGTCGTCGGTGAGGAGAGGGAAGAGGATGGCGAAGCTCGCCCGTACGTGGTCGGGGATGTGGCTACCCCGTCGATGACGATGTCGAATGGCCCGTAGGCGGACACCAGTTCCCTCAGGAGCGTTTCGTCGGTCTGGCTTCCTCGGGCGATCGAGATGCGATCGTCGGCGACGGCGCTCTTGTCGAGGATGTCGAGACCGACGATCTGTCCTTGCGGGAAGTACTCGCGCCACATGCGCAGGGAGTGGCTTCCGTAGCCGGAATCGTCGGGGTGCTCCCAGCTCCCCACCCCGAGCTCGAGAAGGCGCACGGGCTCGTGGCGAATCGTCGCGAAGAGGTTCTCGTAGAACTGGAGGTACCGGTGGCTCAGCTTGTCTGATCCCAACTCCGCTCCGATCTCGGCCAGGCGTCTGATCTCAGGGGTTGCACTCGTCATCGAGGGTCGTCCTTCCCTTGCCCGGCGGGGGGTCCCGGCGTCGGCTCATCGTCGAGTAGCGCCTGGTAGGTGTCTTCGTAGCGGCTGGCAACGTTCGGCCAGGCATAGGACCTCACTTGGCTCGTGCCGGCGTCGGCGAGCGCTTCGGCGGCGGAGGGTTCGCGGAGGATGCGAAGCAGGACAGAACCCAGGTCGTGGTCGCGGGCGAGCACTCCGAGCTCCCCACCTCTCAGCACCTCGACGGCCCCCGGGTTTCTCGTGGCGACGACGGCGGTGCCCGAGGCCATGGCTTCGATGTAGGGCACCCCGAATCCTTCGTACGTGCTCGGGAGGCAGAAGACCCACGCACGGCGGTACCGGTCGGCCAGCTCCTCGTCACTGAGACGACCCAGTACGTCGACGCCCAACGCATCGGGGGCGTCGGAGCACACCATCCACAGGTGGGCATCGGGAAGCTGGGGTCTGATCTCGCGGGCGAAGACGTCCATGAGGAGGCGTCCCCGCTTGCGTTGCTCATAGGTGCCCACGAACAGGATCGTCGGTTCAGGTTCCTTGTCACCCGGATGGAAGAGGTCGAGGTCGACGCCGTTGGGGATGACTTTCCTGATCCAGGGATAGTGGCGGCGGGTGTTGGCCGACACGGCGACGGTGGTGGTGGCGGTGAGGCTCCCCACGATCTCGGTCAGCCCGAGTGCGAACATGCGCAGGCGTTCCTTTGCGCCGGTGATGTGGCGGGCCTCTGCGAAGCACGACCCGTGCATGGTTCGGACCACGGGTGGTGATCGGCCCCAGCGGAGGTGGTTGTCGCCGTGAGCGTGGAGTATGTCGAAGCCGACGAGGTCGAGTTGGCGGATCCGGTTGGCCCAGCGGAACGTCCGCAGCGAACCGGTCATGGTGACGAGCTCGTGGTCGTAGCGGGCGTCGTCGGGCCTTCGGCAGGGGCTGAACATCGTGACGTGGTGTCCTCGGTCGACCATCGCCTGGGCCAGCCCGTGGGCGACGTGGCCTGCTCCGATCTTGCTCTCGCTCGGGAGGTAGTACGACGTCATGGCGATGCGTAGCGGTCGCCAACGGTCAGGGCGGGCCGCTTCGGTCACCGGTGTCCGATGCCTCGGGTCAGCGCCTGGAGGTACCCGTGCCCGTGACGTTGATCGGGCTCGAGGTGGTTGCCCTCGGCCCATTCGTTCCACGACTTCACGAAGAGGAGTCTCTCCTCCGGTCGGAGTATGGAGAGCCGCTCGATCGCGTCTTCGACGTGGACGCGGAACTTCTCTGGAGTGGACCGGTGGGCGACGAGACCGCGACGCCCGGATCGTGGCGTGTTGTCCCAGTTCGGGTAGACGCAAGGCAGCACCGGCCGCGCTGCGGTCGACTCGGGACGTTCGATGGGGCGGCGGGCGTAGGGGTAGATCTCGGGGAACCCGACTTTGCGCATGGCTCGCATGCGCAACGTGGCCGCCGGGCTGGTGTCGACGGGAATCCGCACGTGCAGTCCGGCGTCGAAGCCGGCCGCGAACGGATCGGGGTAGATCGGGCCCGCACCGACGAGATCCGACATCTCGGCGACGAGGTACAGGCCTGGGAGCCCGGCCTCGGTGGCCATCCGTTGCCAGCGGTCCACGAACGCCGCCGGGTCGGGCAGTTGCTCGGGTCTGAAGATGTAGAAGAGCGGCTTGCCGTCGACGGTGACGTAGCGGTCGTCGGTGAAGGCGGGCAGCAGATGGTCGAAGTGCGCCCGATCGTCGTTCGCGGGGTAGTCCTGTTCGACGAGCACACGGTCCGGCGCTCCGTGCCAGACCCCAGACCACGTCTGGTTGGCCCACCCGAGGGCGAAGCCGAAATCGGGCTCGCCATCGGCCAGTACTTCCGAGAACGGTCGTTCCAGGATCCGGCGACCGCCGAACCAGTAGTGCCAGTAGACGAAGCCTTCGATCCCGTAGGCCTTGGCCATGTCAGCTTGGGCCGCACGGGTCTCCGCGACCCTGAGGTCGTAGAAGCCGAGGTCGGCCGGGATGTGAGGTTGGTCGTGGCCGGGGAACCGTCTACGGGCCTTGGCCGTGTTCGTCCACTCGGTGAACCCCGCCCCCCACCACTCGTCGTTCTCCGGAATCGGGTGGTACTGCGGCAGGTAGAAGGCGAGCGGACGGGGGGGCACGGGGGGAAGGTACAGGACGACTTTCAGCGTCGTCGGCACTCGGTAGCGTGGCCGGGTGCACGAGTTGAAGTCCCCTCTCCCTGATTGGCCGAAGTCATGGGTGGACGCCTTCAACGCAGATTCCGCGGAGTTCTGGGGCAGCCGAGTCAACCCCGGATACACCTTTGCCTACCGAAGGCGATTCCGGGCCTCGATGGGGTTGATAGAGAAGTACCTTCCAACCGGGGCGTCGATCGTCGATGTAGCTGCAGGGCAAGGGAACTTCACGCTGGCGATGGCGGAAGCTGGGTACCGGGTTGTGTGGAACGACCTTCGAGCCGATCTCGAAGGCTATGTGCGAATGAAGTACGAAGGCGGGGTCGTCGACTACGCAGGCGGCAACGCATTCGACGTGCTGGATGGAGGCGATTTCGATGCCGTAATGGCCAACGAGATCATCGAGCACGTCGCTCACCCCGACGACCTGCTCCGGCAGCTCGCCCGCTTGTGCCGGCCCGGGGGTCTCATCTTCCTGAGCACCCCGAACGGCGGCTACTGGCATACGGGCTTGCCATCGTTCGAGGAGGTCGACGACCCGAACCTGCTCGAGAGCGAGCAGTTCGCGCCCGGCGCTGAGGGTCACCTGTTCCTCCTCACGAACTCGGAGTTGGTGGCACTCGCAACGGAGGCGGGCCTCGAGGTGGTTGAGCTCGTGAACTTCACGTCACCGCTCCTGGTGGGAGACTTCGGAATCAACCGGCTGCTGCGGTTTGTTCCTGCCCATGCGGTAACGGCGGCCAATTCCCTTCTCGAGCAGCTACCGGATCGTGTCGGCCGGTCGGTATTGATGCACACGTGCGCTGTTTTTCGTTCGACACGCAGTCAGTCGATGGACCGCTCAGCGCAATGATTCTTGCATTCGTGGTGGCCGGGATACAGCGTTCCAGAACGAGTCGACGAGCGCGCTACCGGCACTTTCGAGTGAAAACGTCGTGAGTGCTCTCTTCCGTGCCATCCGGCTGTGCTCATCCCGACGATTCTGGTCTGCAGTGAGCTCAGCGACTGCTCGCAGGAGCTCGGCGCCTTCGTAGGGGGCGACCAGCACTCCGGCGTCGCCGAGCGTGAAGGGGATCTCGCCAGAGCGGGTCGACAACACCGGGCGGCCGCATCCGAGGGCTTCGGCGAGGTTGTACCCGAACTGCTCCGACCAGTACGGGGTGGGCAGGCTCGGCAGCACCACGAGGTCCGCCGATCTGTAGATGTCCGGCATCTCCTCCATCGGAGACCACGGCGAAAAACGAACCCGCTGGGTGATCCTCAGTTCGGTGGCGACGCGCCGAAGCCGGCTGTTCTCGGGACCGCTTCCGTGCAGGACCAGCACCGGACCGGGCGGTCCAGCGGGCGCTGCCAGCAGTGGCATGAGCGCAACAAGCAGTTCAACCAGCCCCTTCTCGCGGAGCAATCGTCCGGCGTAAAGGACCACGACATCGTCAGGTTCGGCGCCCCATCGCCTGCGTACGTCACGTGACGGAGGGCCGGGTGAGAACCGGCCGGTGTCCACCCCCGGGGGAACGACGACAATTCGGTCAGGGTCGACCCCCTCGGTTCGCAGCGCGTACTCGGCACCGGGGGAGTTGGCGACGAACAAGTCCGCAGATGAGCGCACCCGGGCTTTGATGTCGGCGCTGGCTTTCGAATCCTCGTACCGGAATGGGATGTTCTCGAATACGGACACCACAACCCTGGTCCGAGGGTGCGATTTCGCGTATCGACACGCCGCAAGCGTCGCGGGCTGAAAGGTCTCCCGAGCGTTGATGACGTCGACGTCGTGTCCGAGAGCTCGACGCAGCCCCCACATAGCGGTGAGTCGCGTGCCGTGGCGGGTGGAGAGCCGTCGTTCGATCGCGTCGCCGAACGGGGCCTTCCGCAAGTAGGTGGCGAGCGATGGAAGAAAGCGGATCTCCATCTGGAGTCCGTCGACGCCATAGGGGGTTGTCGGCCGGAGTCCGAATGCTCGGGCGTTGATCGCCCCGGCCTGGTCGAGGAGGTCGAACAGAGCCAGCTCGCGTGACTCGAGGTCGTTCTGGCGAACGACGGCAACGTCGAGTGGGCGCTGTCTCGGTATCCCGTTCGTCACCGTCATCGTCATCGTCTTCGAGCCTCCCGGTCGGACATCAGCTCGTGAAGTCTCTCCGCTCGATCGGACCAGGTGTTCGAACGAGCGAAGCTGAGTGACTGCACCGACGGCCGTCGCCCCGAACCGCACCTCTCGATCGCTTCCGCGAACTCGTCGGGTGTTGTCGCGACACGAACCGGCGGGGACAACTCGGTACAGGCCTGCGAGGCGGTTGCCACGATCGGCAGACCGTACGCGGCGTACTCGTACACCTTCGTGGGATTGACCCCATCGGCGACCCGACCGAGAGCGAAGGGAACGAGGCCGACGCGTGCTGTGCGGAGCAGAGCCTTCTTCTGATCTTCAGAGATCGAGCCGGTCATCTCGATGTGGGGGTGGCCGGTCAGGGGAGCAACTGCGTGGGCCATGTCGTGATTGATCCGCCCGGCGATGACGAAGCGCCAGTTTGGTAGCAACGTGGCCACTCGATCGACGAGGTCGGCATCGAATCGCCAGTCGACCGTTCCGACATAGACCGCCGTAGGGGGATCAGCGGCTGGCGGCAGGTCCGCCTCCGAGTCGAGCACCAGCGACGAGGAGACGGCGTTCGGCAACATCTCTGCTCGTTGTCCACGTCTTTGGAGTTCGTCGGAGAGCGCCGTTGCCGTCGCAAGGAGCAGGTCTGCACTCTCGGTGACACGGGTGATCGAACGCCACGCGGCCTCAGGGTCACCCTCGAAGATCGGGTCGATGATCTCCACGCCGCGCAAGGCATCCGACCGGTCGGCGGCCCAGTCGCCGAACGCGCCGATGGTGTAGGTCCAGTGGGACGACACGCCCAGCGAACGTAGGACCTGATCCAGGCTCCTGTCGTTCAGGAAGGCAGCGGCCTTCTGGTTGCGACGGCGAAGCCCCTCGTACCCGCGGCTCAGTCGTTGTGTGACGAGTTCCACGTCACCGACCCGCCCTGCTATCTGCGATCGGGGCATCAGCCGCCGGAGGTGAGGGTCCCTTGGAGCATCGTCGGCAGCGACGTAGATGACGCGCCGGTGGCGCGCGAGGTGTTGGCTGAGCTGGTACGGCCGAGACTCGCCCGGCCAATAGGGAGCCGGAAAGTGCATCACGACCGGCAGGGCGGCCCCTCTGGGTTCATTCTGAGGGGCCGGGCGACCAGGACTATCGCCGGGAGTCTGGGGCGTCACCGGACTGGGAGCTCCTTGTTGGAGCATGCGACGCCATCGCGGGATCGGGCCGTGCCTAGCAAGGCTTCGCGACCGAAGACGACACCGCAGGCGCCTCCTCTGCGGTGTAGCCGAAGTCGGGGAGCACCAGGGATGTCGCAAGGGCTTCATCGATGCCACCACCGGGGTACGGAATCGATGGTCCCACCGTGAAGTGACCCGCACCCTCGACCGAGTCGATGACGCCCGAGCTGCATACGAACAGGTCGACCCTGTACTCCCCGGGCAGCAGCCAGGGTTGGCGGAGCGTGAGGGTCACACCTTGTGGGGCAGTCGGATCGAGCCATAGCCCAACGAGGCGAGAGTCGCACTGGGCGATCACGACGCCACGCTGGTCGATAACGTGCGCTGAGACGAAGTACGGCACCGGAAAGTCCGAAATCGGTACGACTGAGAACCGGCAGATCTTTGGCGCGTCCGCGGAAACCGGACCAGGATCGATGTCGATGTCATCGATCCGAAGGGGACCGGTCGTTCTTCGTTCCGCCATTGCCGGTGCTGAGCGCATCGACGCGTTGTAGGCCTCGGCCGCAACCAGCACGGGGCCGCCGAAGGTGATTCCGCCACTGTCGAGCACGATCACACGGTCGCAGAGCTGGGTGATCGAGGCGATCTGATGGCTGACGAAGAGGACCGTTCGGCCATCGACGGCGACGTCGTGCATCTTACCCAGGCACTTCTTCTGGAACTCTTGGTCACCGACAGCCAACACTTCGTCCACGAGCAGGATCTCGGTCTCCAGGTGGGCGGCCACGGCAAAGGCCAACCGCACGTACATCCCGCTCGAGTAGCGCTTCACGGGAGTGTCGAGGAACTTCTCGACGCCGGCGAAGTCGACGATGGCGTCGAACTGGCGGTCGATCTCCTTGCGGCTCATCCCCAGGATCGACCCGTTCAGGTAGACGTTCTCGCGACCGGTCAGCTCGGGATGGAAGCCGGTGCCCACTTCGAGCAGCGAGCCGACCCGGCCCCACAGATCGATCTGTCCCTCGCTCGGGCCGGTGATGCGGGTGAGCAGCTTCAGCAGGGTGCTCTTGCCCGCGCCGTTGCGTCCGATGACGCCGAGTACCTCGCCCTGCTTCACCTCGAAGCTCACGTCTCGCAGCGCCCAGAAGTCCTCGCGTTCTGATCGTCGCAGCGGGTGCTTGGCCTTCTCCAGCGCCACCTGGGCCAGGGTCACGTGATCGTTGTGCTGGTGACGGATCGAATAGGCCTTGCCGAGGCCCTCGACGCGAATGGCGATGTCAGATGACATCGGCGAACTGCCTCTCCATGCGGCTGAAGATCATGATGCCGGTGGCGAGGGTGAACACAGCGAACGCGGTGGCGTAGAACGCGACCCACGCCGAGGGGCGTTCGGTGCCGATCAGCGACCAGCGCATGCCTTCGAGCAGACCGGTGAGCGGGTTCAGCTGGTACAGCCACCGGGTGTTCTCGGGTACCGAGGCCAGCGTGTAGGCCACGGGGCTGGCGAACAACAGGAACTGGATGGCCACCGGAAGGATGTAGGCGATGTCGCGATAGCGCACCATGAGCGCGCCAGCGATGAGCCCGATGCCGAGAGCGAGGAACACCACGAGCATGAACCACACCGGGAAGGTGATGACGCCGAGCCCGGGCCGGATTCCACTGATGAGCAGGAGCACGATCAGTAGGGCCAGTGACACCACGGCATCGACGAGGGTCGACAACACGGTGGAGATCGGCAGGAGGAGCCGCGGGAAGTAGACCTTCCCAACGAGCCCGGCGTTGCCCACCAGTGAACTGCTGGAGCGGTTGGTGACCTGGCTGAACGTGGTCCAGGCCACCATGCCGGCGAGCGTGAACACGAAGTAGGGCATGCCAGGGGGGCCGGGCAGATCGGCGACGCCCCCGAACACGAACGTGAGGATTCCCGCCCCGAGCAGCGGCACCAGGATCACCCAGATCGCTCCGAGCGCCGTCTGGCGGTAGCGCAAGGTGACGTCGCGGGCCGCGAACCGCAGGGTGAGCTCGCGAAACGTCCACAGCTCGCGCGGGCTCGCAGGCAGCCAGGAGCGTCGCGGCTTGATGGTGATCAGCGGTGGGGGCGGGGGGGCCACCGTTTCGCTCACGAGTTCAGTGGACACGCAACCTCGAGTCTACGCCGCCACCCAGGGAGGGTCGGCGACCGTCTGGTGGTTCGTTTGGCGACTTCGGCCCCGCTGGCGTGACGGCACTCCAGCCGACAATGGTCGCGACCGCGGTCACCCACTGGGCTCGTCATCTCGGACTACCGTTCGCTTCCCGGTGCTCCAACTGGGCGCCTGACCTCGCGGAACGGTGCACGTGTCGACCTCCCCCCGATCTTCAGCTCCGGTGGGCGTCGTGGTGCCGGCCCACAACGCCGGGCGTTTCCTCGCCGAAACCCTCGAGAGTGTTCGAGCCCAGACGCTGACCGATTGGCGATGCGTTGTCGTCGATGACGGAAGCACTGACGACACCCTGGCCATCGCCGAAGGGTTCGCCGCCCGGGATCCCCGGTTCAGGGCAATTCGCCAGGTCAATGGCGGCCCGGGCGCGGCACGCAATCACGGAACGCTCGAGCTGGGTCCGGACGTGGGCCACATGTCGTTCATGGACGCCGACGACGTGTGGGCCCCTCATGCGCTCGAGACGCTGAAGAGCGCGATCGACGAGACACCAGGTGCCATTGGTGCCCATGGTCTCGCTGACTGGATCGATGAGCGTGGATCGCCGATCTCCCCGGGAACGTTCACCTCGATCGGTCGGGGTCGACTGGGATGCTCCGGCGGGAAGCACTATCCGTGGCCACCCGACCAGCCGACCAACTTCGAGGTCTTGGTCACCCACAATGTCCTGTTCCCGCCCGGGCTTCTCCTTGCTGAGGCATCCGCGTTTCGGGCGGCCGGACTCTTCACCACGCAGCGCCACCTCCAGGGGGTCGCCGACTGGGAGATGTTCCAGCGGCTCGCTCGGTTCGGTGATCTCCAGTTGGTCGACGAGGTGATTCTCGGCTACCGAATGCACGACACGAACATCAGCGGGAGCTCGACCATGGCGGCGCAGATGACCTCGGTCCGTCGGTCGTGCTTCTACTCGCCCGAGAACACCGCCGAGCAGGAGCGCTTGGTTCGTGATGCGTGGCGCTCACAGCAGCGTGGCGATGCCTCGCAGCGCTGGCGCGAGGGTCGACGACACTTGAAGAGCCGAGAGTTCCGCAGCGCCGTGGTCAGAGTCTCCCGACTGCCCCTCGTCGGTGGTCGGTACCTCTGGGGTCGTCCCCGCAAGCGGCTCACGCGGACCGAACGTCGCGCCGGTTTCCCTTCAGCCGGCTGAGGGTCATCGT
>Ga0105047_10000867_pt1 | contig 53196 bp, 49 predicted proteins | sample MAT04_FD_78384 | JGI IMG/M metagenome (GOLD analysis project Ga0105047, IMG submission 78384) | Freshwater microbial communities from Lake Fryxell liftoff mats and glacier meltwater in Antarctica - MAT-04 (megahit assembly) | ecosystem: Environmental > Aquatic > Freshwater > Ice > Liftoff...
ACCTCGCCGCGAAGATCGACGCCTACGTCGCCTGGTACCTCCAGAACGACCGCCCGTTCAAGTGGTCGTACCGCCCTAAGTCATGGGCGGAATCCAGTGCAACTTCTGCCGGGCGGCACTAGTGCAATCCGGGATCATCGCCATCGATGAAGATAGCGTCGGTCTCGGTCGAGATCGGCCGGAGGATGGCCATCAGCGCCGCCTTCGTCTCCTCCTTCATGTCGACGAACTCGACGCCGAGTCCCTTGAAGGCCTTCTCGTCGATGCGGCGGCGCACGATGACGTCGAACGCGAGAGACGGGTGCCCGTTCGAGTGGACCTGGAGGTGCGCGCGCGTGCCGACCGGCATCGCCGATTCGGAGCGGATCGCCATGCCGGTCTCGGACACGTCGCGGGTGCTGAGGCGCCGGCCGTCGATGATCACCTCGAGCTGCAGCTTGAAGCGCTCCGACGAGCGCCGAACCTTGTCGGTGGCACTCGCCGAAGCGGTGCCCGCCTTCTCGCGCACCTTCAGCTCGTAGACGAACTTCTCCCAGGCCTTCGACTCCTGGACCGGCCCCCAGAACTGCACGCCGATCCCCGGGACGGCCTCGCCGTTGCCCGGCGGGACCACGTGCACGACCATCGCGTGGGCCGACACGGTCTCGCCGCCCGGCATCTCGAACGCGACCTTCACGAGCTGACGGAGGCCGGGAGGCGCGTCTGTGCGAAGGAACGCGCCGCGGAAGCTGACGTCGTTCGTGAGGAGCTCGACGTTCTCACCGCGGCGAAGCACGCGCGCCACGATGCGCGCGGGGAAGCGGAGCTCTCGTCGCTTGTTCTCGTCTGCCACCGTCACACCGTCTCGAAACAGGCTACGCACGGCTCGGCTCGGAGGGAAGACTCCGTGCCGCATTCCTGGGCGTCAAATCGTGCGGTGGGTCACCGACTCGACCGGGTCGGGTTGTGGTTTTCCGCATGCGACGTCTGCATCGGCGGCGCTCGCTCAGCGCGACGTCGCCGGTCGCACGCCCAGCTGATCCGAGCCCTGCGCCCGCCGGCCACCTGCGCTGCACGCCGCCACCACGATCACGCCGAGCGCCGCACCGACGAGCAGCAAGCGCCGGAGTGTGCGCGGAGACCACCGCAAGCGAGCGAGAAGCGCCATGGCGAGGTCTGGGTGCAACCGGAGCGCCAAAGTGGTTGAACCACTTTGTCCCGAGCAATCCCGAAGGGTTGGCCTCGCGCATGGGGCCGACGAGGGCACCTGCGCGAACGGGCCTTCACGGTCACGGCCTCGTCTACCGAGGCCGCCCGTTCACACTCAGGCGCCGCTCCCGCCGCCGTAGAGGGACTCGGCGATCTTGAACGTGAGGGTCTCGAGCTCCTGATAGCTCGAACGGATGTTCGTGAGGTCGCCGCCGGACTCGAGCAGCGTGCGGAGCCGCTTGCAGCTCTCGCTGGCGCTCTCGATCATCACGCCGTCGACGAGGTCCTGGTAGCCCTCGAGCGCGGCTTCGGTCGTGTAGAGCAGCGTCTCGGCCTGGTTGCGCAGCTCGGCGAGCTCCTTGCGCACGGCGTCCGCCGCCTGGTGGCGTTCGCCTTCACCGATGATGCGCTCGATCTGGTCCTTCGTGAGACCGCTCGTCGGCGTCACGTTCATCTGCTGCGACCGACCGGAGCCCATGTCCTTCGCGTCGATGCTGACCACGCCGTTGGCGTCGATGCGGAACGTCACCTGGATCTTGGGGACGCCGCGCGGTGCCGGGGGGATCCCCGTCAGCTCGAACCGCGCGAGGCTCGCGTTGTCCGCGGCCATCGGGCGCTCGCCCTGGAGGATGTGAATCGGCACGAAGTTCTGGTTGTCGACCGACGTGGTGAAGACCTCGCTCCGCTCCGTCGGGATCGTCGTGTTGCGCGGGATGAGGACCGTGAACACGCCGCCGCCCGTCTCGACGCCCATGGAGAGCGGCGTGACGTCGAGGAGGAGCATCTCCACGTTGTTCTCGCCCTCGAGCGCGGCGCCCTGGAGCGCGGCGCCGGCAGCGACGACCTCGTCCGGGTTGACGCCCTTGTTGGGCTCGCGACCGAAGAACTCCTTGACCGCCTTCTGCACGGCGGGCATGCGCGTCATGCCGCCGACGAGGACGACTGACTGGATGTCCGACGGCGAGAGCTTCGCGTCCTTGAGGCACGCGCGGCACGGCTCGAGGCTGCGCTCGACGAGCTCCATGCAGAGGAGCTCGAGCTCCGTGCGCGTCATCGTCTTCTGGACGTGGAGGGGCTCGCCCTTCGCATTGGTGGCGATGAACGGGAGATTCAGCTCGGTCTCGAGCGACGAGGAGAGCTCGTGCTTCGCCTTCTCCGCGGCTTCCTTCAGGCGCTGGAGCGCCATGCGGTCCTTGCGGAGATCGACCTTGTGCTCCTTCTCGAAGTTCTCGGCGATCGCGTCGACGATGCGGAGGTCGAAGTCCTCGCCGCCGAGGTACGTGTCGCCGTTGGTCGCCTTCACGGAGAAGACGCCCTCGGAGATCTCGAGGATCGAGATATCGAACGTGCCTCCGCCGAGGTCGTAGACCGCGATTCGCTCGGCGGTCTTCTTGTCGAGGCCGTAGGCGATGGCGGCGGCCGTGGGCTCGTTGATGATCCTTCGGACGTTCAGCCCGGCGATCTTGCCGGCGTCGCGTGTGGCCTGGCGCTGGGCGTCGTCGAAGTACGCGGGGACGGTGACCACGGCGTCCGTGATCGTCTCGCCGAGGTACGTCTCGGCGATCTCCTTCATGCGCACGAGGATCATCGCGCTGACCTCGGGCGGGGACATGTCCTTGCCCGCGACCGACACCCAGGCGTCGCCGTTGGGAGCCTCGATGACCTTGAAGGGGCTCCTGTCGAGCTGGTGCTTGACCTCGTCGGACCTGTACTTGCGTCCGATGAGCCGCTTCACGGCGTAGACGGTGTTCGTCGCGTTGGTGACGGCCTGCCGCTTGGCGGCCTGACCCACGAGACGCTCGCCGCTGGCGGTGAACGCCACGACCGAAGGCGTCGTGCGCGCACCTTCCGAGTTCGGGATGATCTTGACGTCGATCTTACCCGTCGGGCTCTGCTCGACGATCGCGACGCAGGAGTTCGTCGTGCCGAGGTCGATGCCGATGACCTTGCTCATTGCCCCAGGCCCATCGAATCAAGCATCAGGCTCCGTGCTTTCGGCGGGCTCCTTGCCGCCGTCGGTAGAGGGCTTGGGCTTCGCGACGACCACCATCGCGGCGCGAACGAGCCGGTCGCCCTGAAGGTATCCGGGCTGGACCTCGGCCACCACAGTTCCGGCAGGGTGCTCGTCCGTCTCGACCTGCTGGATGGCCTCGTGGAGGCCGGGGTCGAACATGGTGCCCACGGTCGGGACCTTCGTGATCCCCGACCGGCCGAGCGTGTCGGTGAACTGCCGGAGGACCATCTTGAGGCCGTCCGAGACGGGCTTCACCTCGGTCGCGCGCTCGGCGCTCGTCATGGCGCGCTCGAGGTTGTCGAAGACGGGAAGGAGGTCCTTGAGGAGCTCCTCGCGGCCGGCCTTGCGCGTGTCCTCGAGCTCCTTGCGCGAGCGCTTGCGGAAGTTGTCGAAGTCGGCGGCCGAGCGCATCCACTGGTCCTTGAACCGCTGGGCCTCGGCCTTCGCCTCGGCGACCGGGTCCACCGGGGGAGCAGGGGCCTTCGCCTCGGCCTCGCCGGTCGAGCCTTCGCTGCTCGCCGCGCCTTCGCCTTCGTCCGAGGCGCTCGTCTCGTCGACCGCGCCGTTTTTGTCGTTCGTGTCGGGCATTCCGGTTTTCCGACTATACCCAATCGCTACGGGAAGATCTCTTGCCGAAGTGGGGCGCCTGCCGCCTGTAGCGGCGGGCTCCCGGGTTGGCTAAGCGGTGGTGGCATGCACTCCGAGCGCGGGCCCACGGCCTCACTATCGAACGGCCCGCCCGAGCTCAACCCGCCCCAGGCCGAGGCGGTCGCCCATGTGGCCGGGCCCCTCCTGGTGTTCGCCGGCGCGGGCAGCGGCAAGACGCGCGTGATCACCTATCGCATCGCCAACCTGGTCGCGCGGGAGCGTGTCGCGCCCTGGCGGATTCTTGCAGTGACGTTCACGAACAAGGCGGCGGGCGAGATGCGGAACCGCCTCGAACGCCCGGACATGCTCGGCGCCGTCGCCCGGGATTTGTGGGTCGGGACCTTCCACGCGACCTGCGCGAAGTTCCTGCGCATGTACCCGGAGGCCATCGACCGGACGAAGAGCTTCGTCATCTACGACAGCACCGACCAGAAGGCCGTGATGACGCGGGCGCTCCGCGACCTCGACCTCGACGACCGCCGTTACCCCCCGAAGCAGGTCCTCGCCCGGGTCCACAAGGAGAAGCAGGAGGGGCGGGGCCCCTCCGAGATGAACCGCGACAGCTTCATGGATGACGTGCTCCAGAAGGCCTACGCGAAGTACGAGGACGCCCTGCGCGCCGCCAACGCCCTCGACTTCGAGGACCTCATCCTCGGCGTCGTCCGCATCCTCGAGGCGCCGGCCGACGGTTCGGTGGGCATCGAGGTCATCACGGCGAAGGAAGCGCTGCTGAAGAAGTTCGACTTCATCCTGGTCGACGAGTTCCAGGACACGAACCAGATCCAGTCGCGGCTCATCAAGGCGCTGGCGGCCCGGACCCGCAACGTCTGCGTCGTCGGCGACGACGACCAGTCGATCTACCGGTGGCGCGGCGCGGACGTCCGCAACATCCGCGGCTTCCGCAAGGACTACCCCGACGCGAAGGTCGTGAAGCTCGAACAGAACTACCGCTCGACGAAGCGCATCGTGCGGGCGGCGCTCGCGGTGATCGCCCCCTCGCCGACGCGCGAGCCGAAGGAGCTCTGGACGGACAACGACGACGGCTCGCCGATCCGCGTCGTCGCCTGCGCCGACGAGCGCGACGAGGCGGCGTGCGTGGTCCGGACCATCAAGGACGCCCGCGACGCGGGGATCTCGCCGAAGGACGTCGCCGTCTTCTACCGCGTGCACGCCCAGTCGCGCGTGCTCGAAGAGGCGCTCCGCGCCGTCGACATGCCGTACCAGATCATCGGCGGCACCAAGTTCTACGAGCGCGCCGAGATCAAGGACGCCATCGCGTACCTGCGCGTGCTCGTCAATCCGCGCAGCGACGTCGACATGGCGCGCATCATCAACGTGCCGGCGCGCGGCATCGGCCATACGACCGTCGAGCGCGTCTCCACGTACGCGAGCACGCAGCGCATCTCGCTCTTCGAGGCGCTGGAGAGGCTCGAGGACTTCTCCGAGGACATCGGCTCCGCTCCACGAAAGCGGCTCGGTCAGTTCCGCGAGCTGATGCGCGCGCTTGTCGGCGAGAGCAAGTCGCGGCCGCCCGCCGACGTGCTGCGCATGGTGCTCGCGAAGAGCGGCTACAAGACGGCGCTCGAGGCCGAGGACACCGCGGAGGCCGAGGGGCGTCTCGAGAACCTCGCCGAGCTCGAGGGCTCGATGCACGACTACGCGGTCGAGGCCGAGGCGCGCGGCGAGGAGCCGACGCTCGACGGGTTCCTCGAGCGCGTGTCGCTGCAGAGCGATACCGACAACCTCGACAAGGACGGCACGGTCCGCGAGCGCGTGACGCTCATGACGGTGCACGGCGCGAAGGGCCTCGAGTTCGATCTCGTGATGCTCACCGGCATGGAGGAGGACATGTTCCCCTACCGGAACCAGGAGCCGAAGACGGCCGAGGAGATGGAGGAGGAGCGGCGCCTCGCGTACGTCGCCGTGACGCGCGCGCGGAAGCACCTCGTCATCACGCACACGCGGCAGCGCCAGATCTTCGGGATCACGCGGCTCGGCAGCCCGAGCAGGTTCGTCGGGGATCTGCCGCCGGAGACGGTGGAGCACCTGGAGACGCCGGGGGCTCGCCAGGCAGGGAATCAAGGGCGGTGGATGGATCGAGGAGAGTCGACGCAGCCGACGTCGTGGAGGTCTCCGAGAGCGGGCACGGGCACGGGCACGGGCACGGGAGGTTGGCGACATCCGCAGGCGGCGCCGCAGGCGATGGCCTCTGTTTCGAGAGAACCGGGCGAGAGGTTCGTCGAGTACGAGGCGGGGAGCGAGGGCGGGGAGGGCGTCTCGTTGCAGCGCGGGATGACCGTGAAGCACGAGAAGTTCGGCCGCGGTGAGGTGCTCAAGGTCGTCAGCGTCGGTGAGCCGGCTGTGGTCGCCTTCTTCCCGGGCTGGGGCGAGAAGAAGGTGCTCGCCCGATTCCTGAAGCTGGGGTGAGAGGTGAATGAATCGCCTGGGGGGTGACATGGTGGCGGCTCTCGTGGCAAAAGACCGCGCCGACCTCGCCGGCCGGCTCGCGGCTCCCTAGATCGCCGAGCGCTGCGGCCCCGAGCGCGGTAACCTCTGCGCGGCTCGAGAGACGTCAGCGGGAGGATTCGAATGGCTGCGAAGAAAACGGATGCGCGCAAGTCTGGCTTCACCATCGTGGTCGGCATCGACTACACCGCCGCGGGCGACGCGGCGCTGAACGAGGCGATCGCCCAGGGGGCGGGTCGGCCGCAGTCGACGCTGCACGTCGTCTTCGCGCTCGACTCCCAGCCCGACGCGAAGACTGCCGGAGGGATCCGCAAGGTCGAGGCTGCCATCGAGAAGGCGGCCGCGAAGCTGAAGGGGTACCTCGACCAGGCTCGCAAGTCGCCGACGCTCGCGGGTCGCGACCTCGTCGCTCACGTGCGCGTCGCGCCGGCGCACGAGGCGATCGTGCAGCTCGCGGTCGACGTGGACGCGGACCTCGTCGTCGTCGGGACGACGCCGCGCAAGGGGATCGCGAAGCTCGTTCACTCCTCGGTGAGCGCGCGCGTGCTCAAGCAGGCGGAGTGCGCCGTGCTGCTCGTCCGCAAGAAGAACCACGCGGGCATGGCGAAGACGCCGCGCATCGAGCCGGCGTGCCCCAAGTGTCAGGCGATCCGCTCGATGAGCGGGGGCACGACCTGGTGGTGCGAGCGCCACGCGGAGCACCGGGCGCTCCCGCTCCACGTCTACAGCTACCACCGCGAGCGCTCGCTCCGGAGCGAAGTCCCCGCCGGCGGGACCTGAGCGCCGAAATCGAGCAACTCCTCGGCGAAGCGGCCGACCTCCGTTCAACGCACGCGAATTCCGCGGCGCGTCTTGAACGGAGCGAACGACGATGAGCGACGTCAGCGCGTGCGGCAGCCGAAGCGCGTACTTCAGCCGGGAGGACGAGGAGGATCTCCGCAAGGAGCCGACCACGACCGCGATCCTGGACAAGGCCCGGAGAGACGCCGGCGTGGGGGGGCCCCGGGTAGAAGTCCGTGGTGACGACAAGACCTGGCGCGAGACGAAGAAGGAGCAGCAAGGGCACATCGGCGTCGGAGGCGGCGTCTCCATCGGGCACGCCGCTGTCGAGGCAGCGCACCTGGCCGAATTCCACGCCGTGGAGACGTTCACTGGCGCGGGCGCCGGCGCCAGCGTCGGCGCGGGGCTCGTGGCCGGCGGAGCTGTCCTGGGCCTCGGACTCGGGATCTACGAGTGGGCGGAGGCCCATCACAAGGGCGACGAGCAGCGGGCGGCGCTCACCAAGGACGAGCTGCACGTCGCCATGCTCGCGCGGCTCGACCTCCCGCAGGGCTACAAGGCAGAGCAACTCGAGGAGCGTGGCCAGGCCGGTCAAGGGGAGCGGAGCGCGGCCTCCAGGACGGCAACCGCCCTCGCGACCGTCGATAAGCCGCTGGTCTCCGCCATGCAGCACCATGCCGACATCGGCGCGCATGCCGCGCGCGACTTCCTCGAGTCAGGCCTCGAGAAGAAGCAGTTCCTCGCCGCGCATCCGGCGATCGACGCGGCCTACAAGAAGGACCCCGCATTCCACGACGGGTTCGACTCGCTCGTCTGGGCGAAGGAGCAGAACGACCCCAGCGTCTACAAGAAGGCGCTCGATTCGGTCTCGAGCCGCGACCCCCGATGCTCGCAGACGAGCGTGACGTTCAGGCCATGATGAGCGCTCCGTACAGAGGGACCTCGCCCGCGGGCGACGTCGGCTCCGAGGCTCGCGAAGTCGAGCAGTTCGCGAGAGCGATGCACGCGGACCGTCGCGTGTGGAGCAACGAGAACTTCGGCACGGCGATCATGGCCGCGCTCGTGGGCTCGACCTACCTGTTTCTGGGCGCGGGGCTCCCCGCGCTCACCGGGAACTTCGAGTGCTCGACCCTGCTCTTCCTGGCGTCCGCGCTCATGTGGCTGGCGCTCGCCGTTCGCCGCTTCGTCCGCTGGAGGCGCGCCGCGCGCGGCGCGTGAGGAGCAGCGCGAGCGCCACGTCGTGCCGACCGACTGGAAATCGAGGACGACCTTGCCGCCGGCCTTCTTGGCCTTGGCGAGCGACTTCTTCACCTGTGTCGGGATACTAGTTCGCGCCGGTGACCTTCGCGGCGCCGCTCACCTTCGACTTGCCCGTCACCTTCGTGCCGACGCAGTCGACCTTCGCCGCGGCCGAGGCCACGACCGAATTCGTCGTCGCCGTGATGCTACCGCCGGTCATCGTGACCTTCGCGCTGGCGCTCGCGTCGATGCCAACGCCCGCCGTGATGTTCACGCCCGTCAGCGTGAGCTGGCAGTTGGCGCTCGCCTTGATCGCCGTGCCGCTCACGTTCGCCTTCACGCCCGTGAGCGCGACGACGTCGTTGCCCTTGCATTCGAAGGTCGATTTGCCGTCCCACGTCGCCGCGGCGCCCGTCTTCACGCCGCCGCCCGGGCTCTTCGCCTGGTAGTAGATGTAGCCGCCGAGCCCGATGCCGCCGAGCACCAGGATGCCGAGGATCACCGCGCCGATGATCCAGCCCCAGATCATGCTCGACGCCTTGTCCTTGAGGTAACCCTCGGGCGTCTTGCCGTTGATCTGCACTTGGAGCTGCTGCCCGCCGCCCATGTCGAACGTGCCGGCCGCCATGTTGTGCTGCTGCGGCGGCGGACCGAAGCCGAGGTTCTGCGCGAACACCGCGTTGAACTCGGGGTTGCTCCCGCCACCGGGGGCTTGAACTTGAATGGGCGTTAATTGCCCGTTCTGGTTGCTGAACAGAGCCAGGCAGCGCGTGCACCGCGCGTACTGTCCGTTACCCGCCCACTCGAACGCCCCACCGCAGCTCGGACATTGCATCGCGCCCGAGACGTTAGATCAAAACATGAAGCCGTACGAGACGAAGGGGCCGCCCGCCATCTCGCCGATCCGGATGCGGTCGATCTCCTTCCTCGCCGCCCAGGTCTTCGGCGGAACGAGATACGGAAAGAGCGACCCCACGAGCCCGGTGCCCATCGCGAGGAACACGCGCGCGCTTCGTTCGGGCACCGGCCAGTTGATGGGGACCGCGCCGAGGAACACGTAGTCGAGCGCCGGCGCCGTCACCGTCGCGAGCAGGGAGATCGCGACGGCCATCGGCCATGCCGCGCGAACGTTGCCCTCCGGCGGCGCGCCCGCGGCCCACATCGGGTCGCACTTCGGCAGTGAGAGGTACCCGCCGCTCAGAAAGCCGCCCCAGAAGAAGCCGATCATGGCGGGGCCGACGAGCCGGACCGCGGGCGTCTCCGAGAACTTCACGACGCCGATGCTGACGTACTCGCTCGCGACGAGGCCGACGGCCATGCTCCCCGTGTAGAGCCAGTCGAAGCTCGAGGCCTTCTCGCAGAGCTCGATCTCGCGCGGCTGGCGCGGCCGGTAGTCGGTCGCCGCATAGACGTAGGCCGGCGGATCCGGAGGGGCCGCATTGCTTGCGTCTGTCGAGGCAGGCAGGGACCCGTCCACGGTCGGCGACGCTACCACGCCTGGAACGACCTTCGGGAGCCTCGTGTCGCGTGATTCACGCGACCTGACCGACTTTCGGGAGCCTCGTGTCGCGTGATCCACGCGACCTGGACGCGAGTAGGAAAACGGGCAATCCTCCCGCGCATGACCGTTCCGGCGAACATCTTCCGCGAATACGACATCCGTGGCGTCGCCGAGCGCGACCTCTCTGATGAGCTTGCCGAGGGCATCGGGCGCGCGTTCGGCGCGACCCTCTCGGGCGACGCGAAGGACGGAAAGCCGCTCCGGCTCGCCGTCGGCCGCGATTGTCGGCTCTCCAGCCCCCGGCTGCATGCCGCGCTCCTGCGCGGTCTCGAGAAGGCCGGCGTGCACGTCGTCGACATCGGCATCGGCCCGACGCCGATGCTCTACTTCGCGGTCTACAACCTCGGCACCGACGGCGGCATCCAGATCACGGGGAGCCACAACCCGGGCGACGAGAACGGCTTCAAGATGATGCGCGGGAAGGCGAGCTTCTTCGGCGCCGACATCCAGAAGCTACGCGAGAGGATCGTCGCGAAGGACTTCGGCGAGGACCGTACCGGCAAGGGTCGCGTCGAGCCGTTCGACGTGCAGGACGCCTACGTCGCCACCATGAAGGAGCGCTTCGACTTCGGGGGGTCGGAGCTCGTCTTCACGCTCGACGCCGGCAACGGCTCGGGCGGGCCGCTCGGCATGCGGACGATGAAGGCGCTCGGCCTCTCGCCCGACCCGCTCTTCTGTGAGATGGACGGGAATTTTCCGAACCACCATCCCGACCCTACAGTGGAGAAGAACCTCGCCGCGCTCGTCGCGCGCGTGAAGGAGACGAAGGCGCGCGTCGGCCTCGCGTACGACGGAGACGCCGACCGTATCGGTGCCGTCGACGAGCATGGCACCGTGATCTGGGGCGACAAGCTCATGATCCTCTTCTCGCGCGCTCTGTTGAAGGACAAGCCCGGCTCCACGATCCTCGGCGAGGTGAAGTGCAGCCAGACGCTCTACGACGACATCGCGAAGCACGGCGGAATGCCCGTCGTCTGGAAGACGGGCCACTCCCTCATCAAGACGAAGATGAAGGAGACCGGCGCGATGCTCGCCGGCGAGATGAGCGGTCACATCTTCTTCGCCGACCGCTATTTCGGCTACGACGACGCGATCTACGCGGGCCTTCGGCTCCTCGAGATCCTCATGAAGGATCCGCGCCCGCTCTCCGAGATGCTCGCCGACGTCCCGAAGACGTTCTCGACGCCGGAGCTGCGGGTCGACTGCCCGGACGCGATCAAGTTCCAGGTCGTCGCCGCCGTCACGCGTCACTTCAAGGAGAAGGGGAACCCCGTCCTCGACATCGACGGCGCGCGGATCTCGTTCCCCGGCACGAGCAGCGCCCCGAAGTGGGGCCTCGTGCGGGCGTCGAACACGGGCCCCATCCTGGTCATGCGCTTCGAGGCGGGCACCGAGGCCGAGCTCGCCGAGATCCGCGGCGAGGTCGAGGGCATCGTGACCGCGGAGCGCGCGAAGCTTGCCAGCTGAGCCGAGCCATACCCCGCCGGCTGCCCCGAAGAGCTGGACGATCGGCTCGCTCGTGAAGTGGGCGACCGACGACTTTCGCGCGCGCGGCATCGAGAGCCCGCGTCTGGATGCCGAGCTCATCGTCGCCCACACGCTGAAGATCGATCGCATGCGCGTCATCCTCGACGCCGACCGTCCGCTCGAAGGCGTCGAGCTCACGCAGCTCCGCGAGCTCGTGAAGCGGCGCCGCGCCTACGAGCCGATCGCGTACCTCCGCGGTGAGCGCGAGTTCTATGGCCTGAAGTTCCGCGTCGACAAGCGCGTGCTCGTGCCGCGTCCCGACACCGAGACACTCGTCGACGCCGCGCTCGCGCGCAGCACGCACGTGTCGATGTCGATGCGCCAGCTCGACCTGTGCACGGGCTCGGGCTGCGTCGCCGTCGCGATGGCTCGCCAGCGGCCGACGGCGCAGGTCTTCGGCTCCGACGTGAGCCCCGACGCGCTCGCGGTCGCGCGCGACAACGCGCTCCGCCTCGGCGCCTACAACACCGCGTTCTTCGAGTCGGATCTCTTCGCCGCGTTCGCGGGCAAGCGCTTCGACGTGATCACCGCCAATCCGCCCTACATCGCGAGCGCGGAGATCCCGACGCTCATGCCGGACGTTCGCGATCACGAGCCCCGCCTCGCGCTCGACGGCGGCGCCGACGGGCTCGTGCTCGTCCGGCCCATCGTGGCCGAAGCTCCTTCGCACCTCGAGCCGGGGGGCCTGCTCGCCGTCGAGATCGGGGCCGGCGAGGCGCCTGCGACGGTTGCGCTCTTCGAGGCCGCCGGCTTCCTCGACGTGCGCGTCCACCGCGACATCGCGCGTATCGAGCGCGTGGTCAGCGGCGTCGTGCGATAATCCCCGCCCGTTGAGCGCCGTCCCCCTGAGCGCCCTGTTGTTCCCTCGCGCGCGGCCCGGCGTGCTCGCGGCCTCTCTCGCGCTCGTGCTCGCGACGACCCCGGCGTACGCCCAGATGGCTCCGGTGCGCTCCGCCTCGACCCCGCCGCGCTCGGCGGAGGACCTCGCGCGCGCCCGTGTCCTCGATCAGCAAGGCGCGAAGGCCTACGCCGACGGTCGCTACAACGACGCCATTCGCTACTTCGAGGAGTCCTATCGCCTCGGTGGCCCGCCGTTCGAGCTCTGGAACATCGCCAAGTGCCATGTGCGCCTCGACCAGCCCGAGCAGGCTACCGAGATGCTCGAGCGCTATCTGGCGACTCCGACGCTGCCCGCGGACGAGCGCGACGAGGCCACGCAGCAGCTCGAGGCGCTGCGTCGTCGTCCGAGCACGGTGACGATCGCCTCGGCGCCCTCGGGGGCTGCGGTCACGATCGACGGGCGCCCGGCCGAGGGCGGCAAGACACCGACGTCGTTCAACGTGCAACCCGGGTCGCACACGATCACCCTGACCTTTCCGAAGCATGCGGTCTACACGCAAACCTTCGAGGCCAAGTACGGTCGGGCGATCATCCTCGACGTGCCCCTCGCGAAGGCGGGGAGGCCGGCGCCCGCGGAGAATCCGTACGGTGACGTCGAGATCAAGCGCATCGCCCTGGGCGGCGACCTCGGCGTCATGTTGCCTCGCTACGGGAGCGTCGGCGGCGACCCGCACCCCACGCTCGTCGCGAGCGGCTCGTACCGGTTCGCAGACGTGGGCGCCACGACGTTCGCGGTCGGCGCCATGTTCCTGCTCACAGGCGACTCCTGGGAGAATCGCGTCGCCGCTCCGAGCGCGGCGGTGCCCTGCGGAGAGCTGTCGAGCCCGCGCTCGGCCACGGCGCTCTCCATGTTCGCGACCGGCAGCGCCGGCTGGGAGATCGTTCCGCGGGTTCGCGCGCACGCGCTCGCGGGGGTCGGCGTCGCGGCGTACTTCGCGGGCGACCTCGGCGGCGACGTGTTCGTCCCGGCGTGCGGCGCCTCTCCCGGGCCAAAGCCTGCGTTCATGGTCGGCGCCCGCATCGACTACGCGATCACGCCGATCGTGCGCCTCTCGGCGCTCCCGATCGTTCTCCAGCTACAACCCTCGTTCGACGGAGCTCGCAGCACGCCCGTCGACGCTAGCGGGGTCTGGATGCGTGCGACGATCGCCATTGGCGCAGGAGTGGATCTCTGATGGTGCCGACGATTTTCGACTTCAACGGTGTCCTCGTCGACGACGAGTCCGTGCACCTTGCAGCTTTTCGCGAGGTGCTTCGTCCGCTCGGCGTCGTCATCGACGATGCCACGTATGCCGAGCGCTATCTTGGCTTCGACGACGCGGGAGCGTTTCGCGCCATGCTCACCGACGCCGGGAGGCCGCCTTCGGACGCCGAGGTCGCGCGCCTCATCGCCGCGAAGAAGCCGCTCTACATGGAGCTCATCACGGGCTCGCTCGTGATCTTCGAGGGCGCTCCCGACATCGTGCGGCGTCGCGCGAAGCTCGGCCCCGTCGGCATCGTCTCGGGGGCGCTGCGCGACGAGATCGAGCACGCCTTGCGCGTGATGGGCGTGCGCGAGGAGATCGCCTTCATCGTCTCGGCCGAGGACACGACCCGCTGCAAGCCGGACCCCGAGGGCTACATCCTCGGTGCGCGCGAGCTCCTGTCCCTCGCGGTCCAGGGGGACCCGATGCGAAACCCGATCGTCATCGAGGACTCCGTCGCCGGCATCCAGGCGGCGAAGACGGCGGGCTTCATCTGCGCGGCGGTCGCGCACAGCTATCCGGCGGACGTGCTGAAGGCGGCGGGCGCCGACGTGGTCGTCGCGCGCATCGTCGACCTCACCGACGAGCTGCTCTCCTCATGAACGCCGCTCGCCTCGCGGTAACCGTGGTCGTCGCGGCCTTGCTCGTCGGGCGAACCGCGTCGCCGGCCGGTGACGGTGCGCGCAAGGCCCCGCGTACCGACGCTCGCTTCCCGCTGCCCGTCGCCGACGGATGGCGGGCCGCGGGCCACGATGCCGTGCGCGGCATCACGATCGGGCCGATCGAGAACGGCTATCACCCCGGGGTCGGCTACGGCAGCGAGGCATACGCCCGCACGCTCGAGGAATGCGTGCGCTCCGGCGCGACATGGGTCGCCATCACGCCGTTCGGACGCGTCGGGGATCTCACCGGCCGCGGGGTCGACCCGTCGTTCGAGCAGCCGTTCGCGAAGAACCGCGAGGACATCCGCCGCGGCATCGCGATGGCTCATGCGCGGGGCCTCTCGGTGATGCTCGTCCCTCACCTGTGGGTGGAGTCGGGCGAGTGGCGAGCCAAGATCGACCCGCCGACCGATGCGGCGTGGGAGGCATGGACGCGCAGCTACGGCGCGTTCGTGCGTGGCTGGGCCGAGGTCGCGGAGGCGTCACACGTCGAGCTCTTCTCTGCAGGAGTCGAGCTCCGCTCGTGGGTGACGACGCCGCGCGCGCCGAGCTTCGCGGCGCTCGTTCGCGAAGTGCGTGCAATCTACAAGGGTCCGATCACCTACTCGGCCAACTGGGACGACGTCGAGAGCACGGTGGTGCTCGGCGAGCTCGACGTGATCGGCGTGAACGCGTTCTACCCGCTGGCCGAGAAGGACGGCGCGTCGTTCGACACGCTGCTCGAGGGCGGCAAGCGCGTGCAGGCGCGGGTTCGCACGCTCGCGGACACCTGGCAGAAGCCCGTCCTCTTCACCGAGATCGGCTACACGACGCGCAAGGATCCCGCGATACGCCCCTGGGAGTGGCCTGACGGCATGACCAACGTGCGCGTCGACGAGGCCGCACAGGCCGACGCCTATCGAGCGCTCATCGCGCCGCTCCTCGAGGAGCCGCGCTTCATGGGCTTCTTCGTGTGGCGGGTCTACGCCGATCCGGACGACATCTCACAGGAGGCGGAGTGGGGGTTCTCTCCTCGCGGCAAGCTGGCCGAGCTCGTCATGCGCGACGCGTTCGCCGCGGCGTGGTCGGGGGACGCCACGCGGAGGCATGGCTGGGCCCGAGCGGCGCGCGTGCCTGGCCTCTTTCCCTGACCGTCACCCGCGCCCATTGTGCGATTTTTGCTGACACTGGAAACGTCGATTGCGGTTCGTTCGTGGGCACGCGGGACATGGCCGAGGTGCTGGCCTTTGCGGCCTCCGGCATTGTCGTTCGACCCTCCGGCGATGACGACTCGGCCGTCGGGGAGGAGCGCGATGCCGCGGACCTTCTCGTGGGTCGTGTCGCCGCTCTGCCTGTGCGCCGTCAGCCTGTCCGAGGATGGCTCGGTCGCGTTAGAGTCGGCTGCATGAAGACCTTCGCTGCCTTCGCGTTCCTCCTCACCGTCGCGGCCTTCGGCTGCACCGGGACCTCTCCCTACATGACACCGGGCGATCGTGCCGGGATCACCGCCGCTGCGGAGTCCGCCACCGTCGTGTTCGTGCGTCCGTCGTACGGCGGCGCCGATCGCGTCACGCTCCTCGACGGCAAGGGACGCTTCCTGGGCGACACGCTGCCCCGGACGCACTTCGCCGTGACGATGCCCGCTGGCGAGCACACGTTCATCAGCTGGGGTGAGAACACCTCGGCGATCAAGGCGACTCTCGCCGGCGGCAAGGTCTACTACGTCGAAGCATACGGACCGACCGGCCCAGGGACGCCGCGCCTCGAGCTGCGCGCCGTGACGCTCCGCTCGCCGAGCTACGGCAAGATCGACGAGTGGCTCTCGAAGACGCAGCCGCTCGCGCCGAACGAGACCGCCGGCCAGGCCTACCTTCAGGGCGACAGCAGCGGCGTGGCGTCGGTCATCGGCCGCGCGGCGCGCGTGCTCGCGGAGTACAAGCAGGAGCTTCCTGAGCACACGCTCAGCGTCGAGGACGCCAGGTAGTCCTCTTCAGGGCAGCGCCTCGAGCGAGGCACACAGAAGATGCCATGGCCGGCTGCGCCGAAAGCCTCGAGCAGCGTCGTGGGGCCACGCGAACGAGCGACGAGGAGCTCCTCGACATCACGTGCATCGTCCAGGCCGTCGGTGCTTCGATAAGCATGCCCGGGTAGTTGGCCGCGCCGTCTTCGCGTTTCGTACGATCCGTCGGTCATGTCCCGCGCGCTCGTCCTTGCCCTCTTTGCGGGCACCCTCGCCGTGGGGTCGTGGGTCGGGCTCGGCAAGCCGACATTCGCGGAGGGCCGCGAGTGGGCGCAGGCCGCGAAGGCGCGTGCCGATGCGGCCGCACAGGCCAAGGCCGATGCGAGCGCGAGCGCGAAGCCGCCCCCCGAGGCCGAGCCCCCGACCATCGGCGGCAGCAACATGGATGGCATGCCCTCGATGCGCCCCTGGCCGGCGCTCAACGTGGAGGCGAGCATCCAGAAGGCGTGGATGGTCGCCGAGGGGCCGGCCTATCGCGCCGGGAGCGGCCGTCGCCTGGTGACGCTGACGTTCGACGACGGCCCGTTCCCGGAGACGACGCCGTCGGTGCTGCGCATCCTCGCCAAGCGCAAGGTGCATGCGTCGTTCTTCGTCATCGGTCGTTACCTCGACGGGGAGGACTCGCGCGCGAAGGCCTCACGCGAGGTGCTGAAGCAGGTGGCGGACGCGGGCCACCTCATCGGCAACCACACGCACGATCACTCGCTGCTCACGTCCGTCACGCACACGCAGGTCCTCGAGCAGATCGACCAAGGGGCGGCTTCGATCGAGCGTGTGACGGGCAAGCGGCCCATCCTCTTCCGCCCTCCGTTCGGCAAGCTCGACGACTTCGGCCAGGCCGCGGTGCGCGAGCGTGGCCTCGATCTGCTCCTGTGGAGCGTCGAGAAGCAGGACATGCAGCGCGTCGACTCGCACGAGGTCTTCCGCGAGCTGGTCGGACAGATCGAATACAAGGAGGGCGGCATCGTCCTCCTGCACGACATCCGCTGGACGTCGATCGCGGTGCTGCGCGAGCTGCTCGAGTGGCTGCACACGCATCGCTGGGATCCGAAGCGCCCGTCGCGCCTCGGCTACGAGATCGTCGACCTGCCCACGTACCTGCGCGAGGTCGCTGCTTCGCCGCTGCCGTACGACACGCGCGACCAGCTGGAGAAGGCGCGAGAGGCGGCGGCCAAGGCGAGAGAGAACGGCGCCACGAGCCGCCCCGCAACCGTCAGCCGTCGCGGGAGACGCTTGCCCGTCGCGGACTGAGGCTCGGGGCGGCGGCGTCCTTGCCTGCGTCGATTCTCCACGGACGGACTCCTGTTGGCGTCGATGTGGATTGTGCGAGGATGATCCGTTGCGAGAAGCTTCTCGCTGTCCTGGACAGCCCTCTCTGACCTTGGCGGTCGGTCGCGAAGGAAATCCCGATGAACCTAACCCCCGAGCAGTTCACCAAGTTCGGTGAGCACTTCAAGAGCAAGGCGAGCGTTGGCGCTTGCCCGATGTGTGGCAACAAGAGCTGGATCACTGGACCGATGTTGCATGCGCTTACCTGGGCCGACGGCGCGATCACTCTTGGAGGCGAGGCGGTACCCATCGCCATCGTGATCTGCACCCAATGCTCGTTCATCGCGCAGTTTGCGGCCGTCCCCATTGGTCTCGTTTCGGCCAAGCAGGTCCTGTCGTCGTCGTCTCCCCCCGCTTCCGGAACCGACCCAAAGGCGGAGGTCGTCGCTCCCCTGGTTCCCGCGGCAGCTGTTGTGCAGGCGCCGGGAGAGCTTGGATCCGAAGCAGGGGGTACCGATGGCTGATCCGACGCTCAGTAGAGACGGTGCAGCCGTCTTCTCGATCTCTACCGGCCAGAAGATCGCCCCGACACAGCTCGAAGTTGCGGTCTCCTCTGCGAAGCCCCATGATCAGAGGTCTGCAATGGGTACTTGGTTCGACAAGGTCGCATCGTACGTGCGAGTGGCTGCGCAGCTCGTTCCGGGAGTCACCGGGGCGTTCGTCTCGCACGATGGTCGGCAGGTCATTGTCACCGCACCGGCATGGACGCCTGAGCTCAATCGCGCCGGCGCGAGCTTGGTGACGGCTCTTCTTCGCGAGTTCCGACCGGACGAGCAGCACTGGATCGAGGGCGGTTTCCAACCGCAGTTCGAGGGGTCTACCGCCGACTTCGAGCAGGTCTTCGAGCGGCCGTGACCTATCAACAGTACGCGCGCTTCCTCCACACGACGGCGCCCTCCCTTCCGCTCATCGAGTGGCAGATCGTGATGTTCTTCTATGCTGCCGTGCATGCGACGAACTCGGTCCTCTATGCGCCGGGGGGTGCCCCGCTGACGCACACGAGGCACGAGGCGAACATGTTCGTCCACGCCGGGATCGACCTCCTGATGGTCGAGTATCAGGAGCTAAAGGCACTCTCGCTCACGGCACGTTACAAGCCGCAGCTTCATCCCCTCAGCGCGGCGGAGCTCGCGCACGCGACCCGCCTCTCCACCGTCATGCTCGCGGGCTGCGGCGTGCCCTGAGCTTTGATGCGTCGCGCGGGACGACCCCGGAGAGAGCCCCGCCCGACCCCGAACATCCTCGGGCTCAGCCGCCGTTGATCGAATCGCAGACGGCGGCTTCCTTGCCGACGAACTTGCCGTCGCGGGCCTGGACCTCGCAATAGCCGCCCGAGCGGATCTGGTCGACCATCTGCACGACCGCGGCGTTCGACCACTCGCGAGCGCCGTCGAAGCGCGCGCGGATGACGCCGTTCTTGTCGACGATCCACGTCTCCGGATAGAGCGACGTGCCGTACTTGCCGGACACGTTCTTCGCGTCGGGATCCATGAGGACGGCGAAGGGCGGCTCCTCCTTGAGCACGGCCTTGAGCACGTCGCGGGCTTCCTGTGCGGTGTCGTCCGTCGACACGGTGACCACGGCCACGTCGCTCATCGGCTTGAGGATGCGGGCGAGATCGGCGATCTCGGGCATCTCTTCCATGCAGGGAGCGCAGGTCTTCGTCCAGAAGTTGAGGACGACGACCTTGCCTCGATAGCTCTCGAGCGAGACGTCATGCCCCGCGATGTCCTTGAGCTTGAAGTCGGGGGCCTTCTTCTCGAAGCCCGCGTAGTTCGGGCGGAGCAGGCAGGTCGCGCTGCAGCGACGGCGGGACTCGCCTTCCTTCGCGACCGATACGAACGCGTACACGCCGATGGCGGCCGCGATCACGAATGCGACGTGCGCGAACGGGGCTAGCGGGCTCTTCTCGTCGCGGCTCACGGGGGGAGTCTGGCACAGATCGGCTCCCAAGTGGGCTACTCGGAGGGGGAGCCCCGTGCTACCCCGTCTCCACTAAATGCCCCACGCTACCGATCGCGGTCACGACCCGCGCAACCCGCGCGTCCTCGGAAAGGCCGTGCTCGTGGCCGTGCATCTGCCCGACGCCGACGACCTCGAGTTCCGCTCGAGCGTGGAAGAGCTCGAGCGCCTCGTCTCGACCCTGGGCTATCGCACGGTCGCGAAGGTCACGCAGGTCCGAGGCCATCTCGAGGCGGGCGCCGTGCTCGGTGAGGGCAAGCTCCTGGAGCTCGGCGAGCTCACGGGGGGTGATGGTCACATCGGCTCGACCGCCCCGCAGAAGAAGGACAAGGCGCGCATCAAGCGTCAGGCCGCCGAGGCCGCCGCGCACGGGGAGGACGAGGAGGAGGAGGACGAGAGCGACGACGACGCCGAGGAGCCCGAGCTCGACCGCGACGGCCAGCCCGTCCCCAAGGTCGACCTCGTGGCGGTCGATCACGATCTCTCGCCGAGCCAGGCGCGCAACCTCGAGCGCGCGACCGGGTGTCAGGTCCTCGATCGCACCGGCGTCATCATCGAGATCTTCCACCGGCACGCGAAGAGCCGCGAGGCGCGTCTCCAGGTCGAGATCGCCCGCCTCAACTACACCGCGCCGCGCATGCGCGAGTCACCCGGGGGCAAGGAGCGCCAGCAAGGCAAGGGCGCCGGCGAGGCCGCGCTCGAGCTCGATCGCCGCAAGGTGCGCGACCGCGTCGCGGAGCTCAAGAAGGAGCTCGACGCCGTCCAGCGCGATCAGGACGTGCGCCGCGCGCACCGGCGCCAGGCACGGCGCATCGCGCTCGTCGGGTACACCAACGCGGGCAAGTCGTCGCTCATGCGCGCGCTCACCGGCAGCGACGTCTACATCGAGAACAAGCTCTTCGCGACGCTCGATACGACGGTGCGCGCGCTGCACCCCGAGGCGAAGCCGCGCATCCTCGTGAGCGACACGGTCGGCTTCATCAAGAAGCTGCCGCACGATCTCGTCGCGAGCTTCAAGTCGACGCTCGACGAGGCGCTCGAGGCCTCGCACCTGCTCCACATCGTCGACGGCTCGGACCCGTCGTGGGAGGCGCAGCTCGAGGTGACCCGCGACGTCCTCCTGGAGATCGGCGCTGGCGACGTGCCGTCGACGCTCCTGATGAACAAGGTCGATCGCATCGACCCGGACGACCTCGCGCGCCTCCGCGTGCGCCTCCCGGACGCGTGGTTCGTCTCGGCGCACGACCCGAAGGACGTGGCGCTGATCCGCGAGCGGATCATCGGCATCTTCGAGGCCACGTACGTCGAGGAGGACCTCGTGATCCCGTACGATCGCCAGAAGATCCTGAGCGAGATGCACGACTCGGGGCGCGTGATGGGCGAGAAGTACGAGGAGACGGGCATCGTCGTCACGTATCGCGCCGAAGCGGACACCCTCGCGCGCTTCAAGTCGAAGCTCGCGAAGTAGCGCTCACCTCGTGGAAAACCGCGAGACGCACTGTCGCTCGAACGGGGGGCTTTACGCGAGGGCACGGCCGCCCGAATGTGTCGCGATGCGTAGAACCGTCCTTCTCCTCGCGCCGCTCGTTGCCGCAGGCGCCCTCTTCGCGTGCGAGAACGATTCGTCGTCCGGAGCGCCCGGGGCGTTCACCGTCGAAGCAGGGGCGTTCGATGCGCCGGCCTCCGACTCTCCCGCGCCGGACGCGGAGCCTCCGAAGCCCGCGGGCGTGACGGTGAGCGTGACGCGTGCGGGGCTTCCCGCAGCCGGGATCAGCGTCGTCTTCCACGACGCGGCCGGCGCCGTCCTCCAGGTCGTCGCGACAGGGTCGGACGGAAAGGCGACGAGCACGGGCGCGGCGCCCGCGATGGCGAGCGCGCTTCTCGGAGGCAGCGGGGCGGTCACGAGGCGGCACGTCGTCACGTGGGTCGACGTGAAGGCCGGCGACGTTCTCTCGACGATCGACTTCGCGGATCCGACCGTGGTCGCGCAGTACGAGGTCTCCTTCGGGAGCTTCGCCGACGGCGGAGCGGTGGCCTACAACGCGGGGAGTGGAACGTGCGGTGGCTCGGGCGACTCACCGATCGCGATCCCGCTCTCGAGGGGATGCCTGAATGCGACGAGCTCCGTTCTCGGCATCGCCCTGGACGTGGCGTCGGATCCGATCGCGGTGGCCTACAAGAAGGGCATCGCGGCGCCCTCCACGGACGGTGGCGTCGGCGCGGTCACGCTCGGTCCGTGGCTCACGCCTTCGACCCTGACCGTGACCGTGACGAACGCGCCCGCGGGCTCGATCGACGCCCTGGTCGGCGAGTTCTCGGAAGGCGCGACGTACCTCAGCCGCACGCGCTCCTTCGTGGGCGGGGAGACGACGCTCGCGTTTGCCCCGGGCTTTGCCGAGGCGCTCGAGCCCGCGGTGCTCGCAGTGAACGCGACGGGGGGTGGCACACGAGCCTTGATCAAGCGCATCCCGCCGGGCCCAGCGGTCGCGTTCGACTTTGCGACGGCGCTCCCCGCCATCCTCACTGGCACGAACGACTGGAGCAACGTTGCGCGTCCGGTCATCGCGTGGACGTCGGCGTCGCCGCTCTCGGGGAGCGACGGTGGCCACGTGACCCTCGGGTGGACGGACCAAGGACACGAGGGGGGCTGGACGTTCATCGTCCCGCCGAGCGCCACGAGCGTGAAGGCGCCGGCGCTTCCCGCGGAGGCCGCGGCCTGGCTGCCGACTTCCGGTGCCTTCCCCGAGACGGCCGGGCAGCTCATCTTTGCCGACGTCGATTCCGTGCCGTCCTACGACGTCTTTCGCAAAGGGGCGGGTCGAGCCTTGATCGGCCCGGGCCTGTTCTCGGGGGCCTTGCTCCCGCAGAACGGCACGCTGCGAACGACGACGTTCGTCGTTCCGCTCGACTGAGCCGTGCGCGCGTCCGCACGCAGACCGTCGTCTGGATGCAACGCGGTCAGCCGAGCCCAAAGCGCAGACACCCACAGCGGCGCGCCTCGAGACACTCGGCGGATCCTGGCTCGACGCTGCGACACGCGCCAGGTCGCTCCTCGTAGATGGAGCACGTGTAGAGGCCGGGCACGGAGAGGCTGAGCGCCGCGCACCGCTCACCGTCGTTCTGCAGGCACCGCGAGAACGGCGCACGCGCGAGCACCTCCGTGTAGATGTCGAGCGTCCGTTGGCCCATGCGACGCTCGTCGAGCGCGTCGAGCCGCACGCTGTACGGAGGGTGATGGCAACAGCGACCGCACGCAAGGCAGTCGCCACCGTCGAGAGCGGGCAGGTCATCGAGCGGAGTCAGGACCATGGGTTGGGGGCCTTCGCGAACATGCATTCTAGGACGTCGGCGGCGACGGTACGTCGGTCACGCTTGGGCGAGACGACTCATCACGATCCACGAGAGCACCGAGGCTCGCGTCGGGCGCGTCGCGGGTGTCTTCGACGCGTGAGGAAGCGCCACGCCGCTCACACTTGCGCGATGGCGAGTGACCGCCGCGGCTTCTGCTGCCCGACGCGCGCGTCGAGCTTCGAGAACGCCTTCTTGTACGCGGCGAAGTTGCCGCCGTCGCGCACGGCCTCGAGGACCGCGAGGCCCTCGTCCGGGCCGCCTTGCGCGAGGATGTACTCGACCCACGCCCACTTCGCGCTCGTCGAGCGGACGTCGGCGCGGCCACGTAGCCCGCGCTTCAGACGCTCGAGGCGCTTCTCGACCACGGCGATGCCCGCGAAGCCGGCGCCGTCCATCGGCGTGTTGCGCTTCGCGCAGAACGGCGCGATGCCGAGCGCGATCGGGACGATCTTCGACAGCTCGGTCGTGAAGCGCGCGCACTCGTCGATGTCGTCGTCCGACTCGCCGGGCAGACCGATCATCAAGTAGAGCTTCAGGCGATCCATGCCGTGGAGCCTGGCGAGCTCGGCGCAGCGGATGAGGTGCTTCTCCTTCGCCTTGCGCTCGAGCAGCTCGCGCATCTTCTCGCTCGGGCCGTCCATCGCCGTCGTCAGCGTGCGGTAGCCCGCGCGCGCGAGCGCTCCGACGAACTCGTCCTTCAGGCGATCGGGACGCAGCGAGGAGAGCCCGACCTCGCGGCCCTGATCGGTGAGCGTGTTCACGATCTCGACGATCTTCGGGTGATCGCTCACCGCCGCGCCGACGAGGCCGACGCGCTTCGCGTCCTTCGGGATGAGCTCGAGGATGCGCTCCATCGACGCGAGGCGCATGCCGCCGTTCGTCGAGCGACGCATCACGCAGTAGGTGCACCGGCGAGAGCAGCCGCGCTCCGTCTCGATGAGGAACATGTCGCTGAGGACCATGTGCGGCGAGCGGATGGGCGCCCACGCGGGGATCATCTCGTCGGGCACCTTCGCGACCGTCGGCAGCACGGCGCCATGGTGCTCGGGCACGAAGACGTGGGGGATCTTCGCGATCTCCGCGAGACGCTCCGCGTGCGAAGAGGTGCTCTCGAGGATGCGCAGCACCTCGACCGTGATGAGCTCGGCCTCGCCGATGATGACCGCGTCGCAGAACGGAGCGAGCGGGAGCGGGTTCGAGAACGTGAGCGGTCCGCCCGCGAGGACGAACGGGTGCCGGCTCGGGTCGCGCCCTTCGCGGAGCGGCGGGATCGACGCGGCGTCGAGCATGCGGACGAAGCCGCCGATCTCGATCTCGTAGGCGATGCTCGCGGCGATGACCGGGAACTCCTCGAGCGGACGAAGCGACTCGTAGCTCACCGGCCGAGCCTGCGCCTTGAGGTCGTTCTCCGCCTCGTCGTCGAGCACGACGCGCTCGCACGCCATGCCCGAGGTCTCCATGATGGCGCGGTAGATCCGCTGGTACCCGAGCGAGCTCATCGCGGCCCCGTAAGGCGACGGATAGGTGAGCGCGACCGTGAACGGCGCCTGCTTCTCGATGCGACCTGCCTCGTCGAGGAGGCGCCCGCGAATTCGGCTCTCCCGGGTGGAGCGATCGACGACCTTCAAGCCCCTGTCTTTACGGCTTTTTCCCGGTGCTGCAAGGCGGGCAGTGGGGGGCGTGTGTCTATTTGAGCTGTTTGCAGCATTGTTGCGGGAGGGGACGTGCAGAACACGCAACCGCAAGTATAGTGACGGACTTTTTCGGCCCCTGGCCCAAAGAAACCATGAAAATTCGCCCGCTTCTCGCCGTCCTCCCCGTCCTTGCCATCCTCAAGCTCACGGCCTGCTCCGACAGTCAGGATCCGGTGAACGAGGACACGCCGTCCGGTGAGGCCGGCGCCGAAGGCTCGGTCACGGGCGACGGCGGCGACGAGGGCGGTCCCGTCGGGCCGCACGGAAGCTGCAACGTCACGAAGGCCGGCACCGCGGGCATGCTCGTCACCGGGCGCCTGCTCACGCCGACCGAGCCGCTCGACGGCGAGGTCCTCATCGACGGCACCGGCACCATCGTGTGCGTCGACAAGAGCTGCGCGACGGCGCCCACGTACGTCGACGACGCTGCGAAGTACAAGGCCACCTACGACGCCGCGACGCAGATCACCTGCGCGAATTCGGTGATCTCGCCCGGCCTCATCAACGCGCACGATCACATCACGTTCGCGAACACCCCGCCGCTTCCTCACGGCACCGAGCGCTTCGAGCATCGCCACGACTGGCGCAAGGGCATCCGCGGCCACAAGAAGATCTCGACGTGGGGTACGGGCGGCGCGGGCGCCGCGAGCCTCGCCGAGCTTCGCTTCGTCATGAGCGGCACCACCTCCGCGGCGAGCGCCGGCGGCGCCGACGGCCTGATGCGCAACCTCGACGGAACGCCCGCCCAGCTCGAAGGGCTGAAGCTGAAGATCGTCGACTCCGACACGTTCCCGCTGAAGGACTCGACGCCGCCTACGCCGTTCCCGCCCGCCGACTGCGCCGGATACGCGTCGGGCCGCGACACCGCGTCGACGGTCCTCGCCTACGACGGCTTCCTCCCGCACATCGCGGAGGGCGTCGATCAGGCGGCGCACATGGAGTTCATCTGCCAGAGCGACCCGGCCGACCCGACCCACGTGCTGCTCGCGAAGCAGACCGCGGTCATCCACGGCGTCGGTCTCAACGCCGACGACGTCGCGAAGTATCACGGCACGCAGACGGCGCTCATCTGGTCGCCGCGCTCCAACATCGACCTCTACGGAAACACCGCGCCGGTCGTCCTCTATGACCACCTCGGCGTGCAGATCGCCCTCGGCACCGACTGGCTGCCCTCCGGCTCGATGAACATGTCGCGCGAGCTGCGCTGCGCGGACGAGTACAACAAGACCTACCTCGGCAATCACTTCTCCGAGAAGCAGCTCTGGCAGATGGTCACGCAGAACGCGGCCTTCGCGGTCGGCGGGCAGAACGTGCTCGGCGCGCTCAAGCCCGGCTACATCGGTGACCTCGCGATCTTCAGCACGTCGACCGGCAAGGACTACCGCGCCGTCATCGACGCCGGCGTCGAGGACGTCATCCTCGTCCTCCGCGGCGGCAAGGTCCTCTACGGCGACGACTCGCTCCTCACCCAGAAGGGCATGGGCGCCGACACGTGCGAGGACCTCGACGTGTGCGGCATCAAGAAGAAGGCCTGCGTGAAGCAGGACCTCGGCGCCACCGACCTGAAGACGCTCCTCGCGCAGACGGTGAAGAACCCGACGAACAACAACACCCCCGAGCCGCTCTACCCCCTCTTCTTCTGCAGGGGCATGACCCCGAAGAACGAGCCGAGCTGCGTTCCCTCGCGCGGCCCGACGGCGTCGGCTGCAACCGCGTCGACGTACGTGGGCGGCGCGACCGCCGGCGACAAGGACGGCGACGGCATCGACGACCAGAAGGACAACTGCCCGACCGTCTTCAATCCGATCCGCCCGATGGACGGCGACAAGCAGGTCGACGGCGACGGCGACGGCATCGGCGACGCCTGCGACAAGTGCCCGCTCGTGACGGGCGAGGCCTGCACGATGCCGAGCGGCGACGACCTCGACGACGACGGCGTGCCCAACGGCGCAGACAACTGCCCCGAGCTCGCGAACCCCGACCAGGCCGACGACGACAAGGACGGCAAGGGCAACGCATGCGACGCGTGCCCGAACACGCCGAACGTCGGCTCCATCATCTGCGCGGCCGCCTACACCGTACAGCAGCTCCGCGATCCGGCGGCCGCGGGGCATCCCGTGGCCGGCTCGACCCGCGCCCGCGTGAAGGATCTCTACGTCACCGGCCTCCGCACGTTCGGCACCGCCGGCCGCGGCTTCTACGCGCAGGTCGACAACGGCGGCCTGCCGTTCTCCGGCCTCTACGTCGACACGGGCGCCGTCAGCCCGACCGTCTCGGTCGGCAACCTGGTCGAGGTCGAGGGCGACTACGAGGAGGTCTTCAACATCACGACGCTCCGCAACGCGGTCATCAAGGTCACGGGCGTCTCGACGACGCTGCCGTTCGCGCCGAAGGTCTTCACGACGACGGACCTCACCTCGGCCGCGAATGCCGAGCCCTACGAGAGCATGCTCTGCGAGGTCGATACGGTGACGGTCTCCGTGCTGAACGCGGACGCTCCGAAGGACTTCGACGAGTTCACCCTCACGGACGCGACCGCCGGCGCGGTGCGCGTCGACGACTACCTCTACGAGGCGCTCGACAACACCTACGCCGTCAGCACGCCGTTCTCGAAGGTCGTCGGCGTGCACGGGTTCTCGTTCGCGAACCGGAAGCTCTATCCGCGTAGCGCCGCCGACCTCGTGCCCTGAGATCACCGCTCCGCCTGCACGGGTCCCTCGGCGATGCGCATCACGCATCACCCGTGAGCGCTGAGGTCAGGGCGACGCGAGGCGGTAGAGCGAGCCGCCTCGCTGGCCGCCGGCGTAGAGCTCGTTGTCGAGGACGGCGAGGGGAGCGACGCAGAAGAAGTCGCTCACCTCGAAGGGCGATTTCTTCCCCTTGGGAGGTGGTCCGCCGTCGGCGCTCTCGTCCACGCGCGCGATGGCGGTGGCGGTGGCCTGGGCAACTCCGTCGGCGGCGTCGACGCCCGCTGCGCCGTCGATCGCTGCTCCCGCGAGCTTGTAGAGGCCTCCCTCGGTCAGCACGACGACGGCATCGCGAAAGCGCGTCACGTCGGTGGGCCGCCCCGCGTCGTCGGGCAACGGAATGGCAGCCCAGCGATCGCCGTCGGTCGTGATCCGCAGCACCACGCCGGTATCCCTCGACCATGCGAGCCAGTAGAGCCGCGCAGGCACCGCCTTCGTATCGACCCACCATCGGAGCGTCCCCGCCGCCCCGCTCCTCGTGACCTTCACGGGGTGCGCATCCTCCTGGTGAATCAACGCCGGAGGCGCCGCCCCGGCCTCTCTCGACGTGCCCGTGCCCGTGCCCGATCCCGATCTCGCCTCTCGCTCAGGTGCAAAATACACATAATCGTTCGGCTCTCTTCCGTCGTAGTCCTGGATCCCCGCGTACAACCGATCCCGAAACCGCACCATGAACGTGAGCCGCCACACCCCGTTCTGCCACGGCCGCGGATAGTCGACCTCGTACGTCCATCGCGACCCGTCATCGCTCGCGCGATGGAGCGCGCCGGGCGAAGGCCCGTTCCACGCGCGCTCCTTCGGCGGCACCGAGCCGGTCGACGCGTAGAGCCCGCCGCGAAACTTCACGACATCGATCACGTGATACGCGCGAGGCAGCACACCGGCGCCGGCGCGCCCGTCTTCGCTCAGCAAGTCCGGCGCGCCCGGCGGCCGGTAGTGCGGCGCGCGCGGCGGCGCGAACCCGCCGTCGCGATCCGAAACGAACACGTAGCCCTCCGTCCCGTACTCCACGAGGCCGAGGCCGTTGTACGGAGGGTCTGCGTCCGCGACGAAGAGCCGCCCGCCGATGGCGTGGACGCGCAAGAACCCCTGGCCGGCGCCTCCGCCCTTTGCGGGCTCGCCGGCGCGGTTCCAGTCGAATGCGACGCCGAAGGGCTTCGATGCGTCCTTGCGAAAGCGCGTGATGGTCGCGCCGTCGGTCCCGAGCGGCTGGTTCGCGTGAGCCGCATAGAGCGCGCCGCCGAATGGCGTGAGATCGCAGACGCGCGTCAGCGCGAGCGGCGGTGTTCCGACCCTCTCGAAGTGGCCCGAGGCCGGCGCGCTCCCTTGTCCGGGATCCTCGGGGTCGTCATTTCCGTCGTCGTCGAGCTGCGTGCGCACGGAGCTCGAGGCCTCCGCGTCGGCGCCCGTCGCGCCGTCGGTCACGCCGCCGTCGCCCGCCGCCCCCGCTTCATGCGCCGAGAGCGCGCTTCCGGAGTCGCCAGCGGGCGGGCCCGTCACGGCGCTCCGCGCGCATGCGGCAGCCATCGCGCCGCTGTATGCGAGGAGCGCGAGGAGCGCCGCGCTCCTGGTCGCGCGAAGCGCTACTTGCAGACGTGGAAGCCGGGAAGGCTGCCGCTCGCCGTGCACGTCTTGCTGATGCTCGCGCACTCGTCGACCGGCGCGTTCGGATCGCAGAAGCGAACCGGCGTGAGGCCGGGGATCGGGCTCGAGTTGCACGAGGCCTGGCACTGGACCGCGCGGTAGCCCTGGTTGTTGTCGAACGCCCCGCAGCAGACCTGGCCCGACGGGCAGTCGCTCCGGTCGTCGCAGGCGATCTTCTGGCCGCCCACGCAGGCGGCGACGCCGCTCGCGACACACTCGAAGGTCCGGTTGGAGGGGCCGTCGCCGCCGCTCGTGAAGCGCGCGCAGCAGAGGCTCGCGCCGGAGCAGTAGACGTCGTTGCCGGCCGGATCCTCGCTGCAGTAGACGCCCGGGCTCTTCCACGCGGGCGCCGAGTCCGTGCCCGCGTCCTTCGTGCCGCCGCTGGAGCCGCTGGAGCCGCTCGCACCGGACGAGCCGCTGGAGCCGCTGCTGCCCGAGGAGCCACTCGTCCCCGAGGTGCCGCTGCTGCCCGAGGAGCCGCTGCTGCCCGAGGAGCCGCTCGTCCCCGAGGTGCCGCTGCTCCCGGGATCGGGCTCGGTCGTCGACGTGGTCTGTTCGCTCGTCGGCGGGGCGAAGAGGTCGAGCGAGTTCGCGCCGCTGCAGGCGACCACGCAGGAGACGAGGGAAAAGAGCCCCGAAGCGACCAGGACGCTGGCGATGCGCGAATTCATGAGGTCCGTGGTTTACCGCCAATGCTCGAGTTGTCCAACGCCCACAGAGCATTCTCGCGGCTCCTTTCCGTCTCCTATCGCGGGGCGCCGACCGACCGTGACCGGTGCGCGAATAATCGCGTGTAGGGCCAGGTAAGAGCACGCGCTTTCCGGGCCTGACGGCGCATGCTAAGGAGGCCGACCCCTAACATGGCGCCCCACGACCCGACCGCTCAGAAGGCCGCGACCGCGCTGCTCGCCGAACCCGCAGGCGCCGGGTCGGCGGACCGCGCCATGGCGGCGCTCGAGTCCGCGGCGGTCGCGTCCGAGAAGGGCCGCGTCATCGAGGTCGTTCCGGCCATCACCGCCGAGGACCTGAAGGTCGCGACGCAGCTCGATGCGAAGGCCGTCCGCGATCGCCTCGATCGCGTCGTGATGGGGGAGGACCCGGAGCTCGGCCTCGACACGCTGCTCGACGTCGGCGCGCTGCGTGTCCTCTTCCCCGAGGTCCACGCGATGGTCGGCTTCGGGGACGGCGAGTGGCGCCACAAGGACGTGTGGAAGCACACGAAGCAGGTCGTTCGTCAGGCCGTGCCGCGCCTCGAGGTCCGGTGGGCCTCGCTCTTTCACGACATCGGCAAGACGAAGACGCGCTCGATCAGCCCCGACGGCAAGGTGCACTTTCTCGGGCACGCCGAGGTGGGCACGCGCATGTTCGACAAGCTCGAACGTCGCAGCCTGATGTTCTCGCCCGAGCCGGCGCTCCGCGACACGATTCGCTTTCTCGTCCTGCACCACCTTCGTGCGAACCAGTACGACCCGGGGTGGACCGACAGCGCCGTGCGCCGCTTCGCGCGCGAGCTCGGCGAGCACCTCGATGACCTCCTCTGCCTCGCGCGCGCCGACATCACGACGAAGCGTCCCGAGAAGAAGCGCAAGGGCCTGAACCAGATCGAGGAGCTCGCCGGTCGCATCACGCTCCTCGCCGCCGAGGACGCGAAGCAGCCGCCGCTCCCGTCGGGCGTGGGCGACGCGGTGATGAAGGCCTTCAACCTCGCGCCCTCGCGCCTGGTCGGCGAGATCAAGAAGCAGCTCGAGGCAGCCATCGCCAGCGGCGAGATCGAGCCGCACCTCGAGTCCGAGGCGTACGTCGAGCTGATCGCGAAGGACAAGGCGCGCTTCGGCATCGCCTGACCCTCGACGAGCGCTACTTTCTCTTCGAGCGGAGGCGCTCTTCGAGCGCGGCGATGGTGCGCGCGAGCTGTCCGTCGTGGAGGCAGGCGAGCAGATCCGTCTTGCGGAAGCCCGCTTGCTTCATCTGGTGCGCGGTCGTGAGCTGCTTGAGGAGCGCCAGCGAGCGCTCGTCGCCGTCGCGCTGCGCGCGCTCGAAGTGGTTCTTCGCGGCGCAGCTCGCGCCCGCGGACTGGAGCTCGAGCGCGACCTGCAGCGCAGGGCTCATCTTCGCGCGCTCGCCACGAGCGAGGACGCTGCGCGCGCGTGTCGCGGCCTTCGGGTACTGGGCGCCCGACGTGCCGTAGCCGATGTCGTAGACGTCGTCCCAGCCGACGGTGCCCATCTGGCCCTCGAGGACCGTGAAGGCCTCGTCGGCCGCGGCCTTCGCCTTCTCGTCCTTCGAACCTTCCTTGAGCGCGGCGTCGCGGACCTCGACGCGGAGCTTCACCTCGGCACGCACGTCCATGTTCGCGTTCGACTTGAACACGAGCCCGGCCTCGTGGACGGCGTCCTTCGTGCGATCGGTCGCGCTGTACGCGGTGAAGAGCGCGCGATGCACGTCCTCGCGCCCCTGCACCGACTCGCCGAGCTCCTCGAGGCGCTTGATGCCCGAGCCGTAGTCGCCGCGATCGATCATCGCGATCGCTTCCTTCACGCGCTCGTCGGCGGGGACGTCGACCGGTGCGCCGCCGTCGGTGGTGGCCACCACGCCGGAGGCGTCGGGACCCGCGGTGACGGTCTCGCGGCCGCGGAACACGTAGATCACCGCGGTGACCATGATGATGATGCCGACGATCCCCGCGAAGAGCGCGATGAGGAACGTCTTGCCGCCGAGCAGCCCTTCGACGGGCGCGGCCCCGTGGGCACCACCCTCCGGCGCGGAGTCCTTGCGGAGGCGCTGCGCGGCGAGCGCGGCGAGATCGGGGTGCTGCGGCGTGATCCCGCTGATCAGCCCGGGGTTCGTCGCGAACCCGCTCGGCGGCGGCGGGAGGAACTTCGGGTCGATGCGGCCCGTGCTCGAGAGCTGCGAGAGGATCAGGGTGATGCCCTCGATGACCTCCTTCGCGTCGCCGATGCGGTCGGTGGCCTCCTTCGTGAGGAGGCGCGCCACGAGCACCTCGACCTCGAGCGGCACGTTGCAGTCCGCGCACTTGACGATCATCGCCGGGACCGGCGCCGTCACCTGCATGCCGAGCAGCGCGACCTTGCTGTCGGCCTCGAACGGGCGATGGCCGGTCAGCATCTCGTACATGATGATGCCGAGGGCGTAGAGGTCGGCGCGTGCGTCGACCGGCTGCCCGAGCGCCTGCTCCGGCGCCATGTACTCGGGCGTCCCGTAGACCATGCCGGCCTGCGTGAGGACGTTCTGCTCCGGGCCGGCGCGGTCGTTCGTGCCGAGCTCGCCCATCTGCACCTTGGCGATGCCGAAATCGAGGACCTTCACGAAGTCCGGGTCGCCGTCGCGCTCGACGAGCATGACGTTCTCGGGCTTGAGATCGCGATGCACGATCTTCAACGAGTGCGCGCGCTGGAGCGCGCCGGCCATCTGCCGTGCGATGTGGAGTGAACGGCCGAGCTCGAGGCGCCCGAGCGCGATCACCTCGCGCAGGCTCGAGCCCTCGACGAACTCGAGCGCGAGGAAGAACGAGCCGTCCTCCAGCTTGCCGAAGTCGGTGGCGGTGACGACGTGCGGGTGGTCGATGTGCGCGGCGGCCATCGCCTCGCGCTCGAAGCGCGCGACGACCTCGGGCAGGCGCGTCATCTCCGGGTGGAGCACCTTGATCGCCATGCGCTTGCGCATGAGCGTGTGCTCGGCCTGGTAGACGGCGCCCATGCCGCCCTCGCCGAGCAGGCGTTCGATCTTGTAGCGATCGCTGATCGTCGTTCCGATGAGCGACTGAGGCCCCGACTTCACGGGCGGCTTCTCGCTCTTCGCCTGGCCAGCGGGCGCGGCCGGCGGCTGGCTCGCACGCGGCGGCAACGGCGTACCCGCGCGCGCAGCTCGAGGCTTTTCGTCAGCGGGTCCACTCATTCGATCGGCTCTACGTGCACGCGGGCTCGGTGATAAGCGGGTAAGTCCCGAGGAAAATCGAGGAAATTCCGGCCCTCACCCTAGCACTTTTGCGAGCCACGGTGCGCAACGGAGCGAGATCGCCGGCCGGCCGATGGACCTCGACCGCAACCCCTCGAAGATTGCGCGCGATCAGAGGTCGAGGAGGACGCCGAACGTCATCCCGATGCCGAAGCGATCGATGCCGGCAGGCGGGACGTGGGACTCGCCCGATTCGCCGGTCCTGCGCGGCCCGGGGGCCTCGTAGACGCTCCCGCTGTGACCGAAGCCCGCACGGCCACCCAGCTCCATGCAGAGCTCCCACGGCTTGCGAAGCTTGTAGGATGCACCTAATCCGAAAGGGATCTCGAAGAAGCCGCCGCCCGCGCCGTGCACGACCCTCTGGACACTGACGGCCCCGGTCGCATCAGGGAAGGCCGCCGTCGTCGAGGTGCTGCGCTGGTAGACCCCTGCGTACCCGAAGCCGAAGAAGAGCCAGACGCGCGCATCGCCGCGCGGCCACGGTGACATGATCTTCGCGCGGAGCCCGCCCCACGTGATGTCGCGCGCGGAGGCGTCGCCCGCGAAGGGAGAGATGTCGTGACCGAGATACGCGCCCAGCCGCACGAGGGGAAAGAGCGCGACATGCCCCGTCAGCTGACCCGCAGGCCCGAAGCTCGCGTCCTGCCCGACGCTGCCCGTCGGGCGATCGACGAGGTTGCGCTTCATGAACCCGACCTGAGCCGAGGCGTCCCAGTGGACCTGGGCACCGGCAGGCGACGCGACGAGCGCGAGCGGCAGCGCGACGGCGAGCGCCGTGAGGACCCGACGCGTCAATGGAGCATGGCTTTCGTGGGCTTCGCGAGCGTGGCGAGGCGAGCCTCGAGGTCGGGGACGTCGGGCGCCTGCGGCTCCAGCTCGATGACGCGGAGGAGATCGGCGCGCGCCACCTCGCTCGCGCCGATGCTGAGGGCGAGCGCCGCCCGCTCGCGGAGCATGCGCGCCGAGTCGGGGACGAGCGTCACGATGCGGTCCACCGCGATGAACGCTCGCGCATGCTCGCCGCGCTTCGCCAGCGTCGACTCGAGGTTCGTGAGCAGTCGCACGAGCGTCGCGCGCGACGTGGCCGGCGCGAAGAGCGTCGGGTGGAGCTGAGCGCCGTCGCCCAGCGAGCGCCTCAGCAGCGCCGTCGCGGCCGCGTCGTCGACGATGCGCCCGGCGCCGAACGGGTCGACGACGATCGGCGAGTCGGTCGTGCCGGGAGCGTCCACCCGGACGAGGAAATGCCCTGGAAACGCGATGCCTCGTGCGACGAGACCCGCGGTGCGCGCGATGGCGCACCACACGATCGAGAGCGTGATCGGGATGCCCACCTTCGTGGCGAGCACGTCGGAGAGGAGGCTGTTCTTCGGGTCGTAGTAGTCGTCGGCGTTGGCACGGAAGCCGAGGCTCGTGAACCGGTGGCTCACCGCGACGACACGCTCGCGGAGCGGAGCCCCCGCCGACGCGGCACCGGCGAGCGGGGCGCCGAGCGACTCGAGCTCGCGGAGGAGCGCCTGCACGTCGAGCGCGTCGTACGTGTCGCGCGCGACGAGCGCCGCGCCGAGCGCGACGTCGAGCTCGTCGTCCTCGAGGCGTGCGAGCTCGTCGAACGACGGCAGGCGACGACCTCGACCGGGCGTGGTTCCGGTCATGACGCGCGTTCCATGGGTAGAGGGATGCAACGTCGGGCCGTCGCGCGCAAGCGACTTGACGCCCCGACCGTTCCCAAAGAGAAGTGGAGCCTCCCATGTCGCAGACCACGGAAAAGCAGGCACGCCGCAAGAGTTTCGAGCGATCGCGCGACGTTCATCCCGTCGGCATCACCGGCAAGGAGGCGCCCGCGGACATCATCGCGAACATGTTTCCGGCCTACGTGGGGCGCCAGGAGCGCACCGCGTTCGAGCTCATGCGCCGCTCGTCGCAGGAGGATTGCTGCACGTTCATGACGATGTCCGGGGCGATGACGCCGGCCGGGCTCCACCAGTCGTGCCTCATCCCGCTCATCGAGCGTGGTCTCGTCGACTCCCTCACGACGACGGGCGCGAACCTCTACCACGACGCCCATCGCATCATCGGCCATCGGATCCGCGAGATCGATCCCAACGCCGGCGACCTCCAGTACCGGCTCGCGCGCATCATCCGCATCTACGACCTCGGCTTCTGGGAGGAGACGCTCCTCGAGACGGACAAGCTGTTCAGCGCGCTGCTGATGAAGCCTGCCTACCAGAAGAAGATGACGACCACCGAGCTGCACTACATGCTCGGCAAGGACATCGCGAAGATCGAGGCCGCGCTCGGCATCCAGAGCCCTTCGCTGCTCTCGACGTGCTGGAAGTACGGCGTTCCGATCTTCGTCGGCGCTGTCCAGGACGGCTCCATCTTCCTCAACATCGTGAAGCTCAAGCGCCTCTACGGCGACAAGTTCAAGCTCGAGATCGACGTCAACGACGACGTCTTCGAGATGGGCGCGATGCAGCACCACTGCTTCGGCACCCTGAAGAAGAAGATGGCGATCTGGATCCTCGGCGGCGGCGTGCCGAAGAACTACACGCTCCAGGGCGAGCCGCTCCTCGATCAGATCCTCGGCGTCCCGACGCACGGCTTCGACTTCGATCTGCAGTTCTGCGTCGACCCGGTGGACAACGGCGCTCTCAGCTCGTGTCCCGCGGGCGAAGGTCACACCTGGGGCAAGGTCTCGGCGGAGAGCGTCCAGTACGGCTCGATGTACGTGCACACGGACGTCACCGCCGTCTTCCCGTGGCTGACGTACGCGCTGCTCTCCGACCCGCGCGTCCACAAGAAGCCGCGCCGCCTCTACGACGCGCGCGAGGCCGCCGTCGCGAACCTCCAGAAGGAGATCGACAAGCGGAAGAAGAAGCTCCTCGCGACCGTGGAGTTCGATCTTCCGACCAGGGCGAAGACGAGAGCGAAGGCCCCGAAGGCGAAGGCCGCGAAGCCGAAGAAGAAGGCCTCGAAGGGGCGTTGATGGCCTCGCCCTTCGCCGGCTGCTCGGTGAACGAGTGTCGCGCGCGGATCCGCGCGCGCAACGACGCGGTGCACGCCGTTCTCCACGTGCTCGACGAGCCGCACGTCGACCCGAGCGCCGGGAGTGACGCGCCGCTTGCGGGCGTTCCGTACGTGCTCAAGGACACCTGGGATACGGCGGCGATCACGACGACGGGGGGCTCGTGGCGGCATCGCTCGCGCGTGCCCGCCGTGTCGAGCCATGCACATCGCGCGCTCGCCGGCGCCGGCGCGGTGCTGCTCGGCAAGTCGAACCTCTGCGATCTGGCGTTCTCGACCGAGAGCGACAACCACCTGCGCGGTCCGGTGCGAAACCCGCACGACCCGACGCGCACGGCCGGCGGGAGCACCGGAGGCGGAGCCGCGGCCGTCGCCGACGGCATGGCGGCGTTCGACTGGGGCACCGACTTCGGCGGCTCGATCCGCGCGCCGTCGGCCTTCTGCGGCGTCGTCGGCATGCGGCTCTCGCACGCCGTGTGGCCGGTCGGCATCGAGCACTTTCCCCGTATTTCCCCGTTTTTCTGGGATTTCTGCGGGATGGGGCCGCTCACCCGCTCGGTCGCCGGAGCCCGTGCCGTCACGCACGCGGTGCGTGGCGCGCTCCGCACCGCCGGCTCGCCGGACGTGACGATGGATGCCGATCGCGTCGTCGTCTACGCGCCGGACACCGCGCACGACGGTGAGTGGCCGACGTTCACGACCGACGCGCTCGCTCTCCTCGCGAGCGCCGGCGTCCAGGCCGAGCTCACGCGCGAGCTCCCGACGCCGACCGAAGTGAATGCACTCTTCACGGAATACTTCGCGGCTCACTTCAAGGAGTTCATCGCGGGCGACGAGCTGCCTCTCGCGCAGGCGCTCCCCGCCGTGCTCCTCGGGCTCGTCAGCGGCGGGCGCCTCGACAAGCGCGTTCATCCCAACACCGGGCTCCTCTTCGCGGGGGCCGCGGCGCTCTCGCTTCGCTACCGGAACCGCGCGCCTGCGGCGGCGCGCCTCGCGAAGCTCCGCGCCGACATCCATGCGATCTGGGATCGCGGTCACCTCGTCGTCACCCCGACCTGCACCGCGCGCCCGCCGAAGCACGGCCGGGCGGCGTGGGCCTACCGGCTCACGACCTTCTGCAAGCTCGGCAACATGGTCGACGCCACCGGGCTCGCGCTGCCGTTCGGGCAGTACCGCGTACGAGGTACGGTCGCGATGCCCCGCTCTCTACAGATCCTCGGGCCGCCCGGCTCGGAAGACGCGGTGCTCGCGCTCGCCGAGCGCCTCGAGGCTCGCGTGGGCTCGGCTCACTCGTAGCCGAGCGTCGCGAGCATCTCGAACATGGCGAGCACCGAGCCCGGGGCGGGGTAGTCGAAGACGAGACCGGCGCGTGCGACCGTCCGGGAGCGGCCGAGCGCGTCGACGGCCTGGGTCGGCCGCGGCGGATGGGCCCAGGCGACGACCGCCTCGAGCACGAGCGGGTCCCACATCGTCGGCGTCGCGAGCGTCACGGAGACGCGATCGCCCGGTACGAGCGGCTCGTCCGTCTCGACGCCAGCGCCCGCAAGGCTCAGATCGACGACGACCGCCTGCCGCTGGACCCCGGATCTCTGCCCCGCGACCTCAACCGTGAGTCGCACCGCGCGACGCTCGTGGGCACGGAAATGCCGGGGACCGGAGGGGGCCAAACCGAGGTGAACCATACCATCTGCCGTCACCGGTTGGTGTTTTCCAATCCGGGTCGGTTAGGATGGAACGGTCACGTGGGAGGGGCGGTGCCGCTCCAGACCTCGTGGCCGCCGCGAGATAAAATGAGCCAGGATACGCGTAAGGACAAGCGCGCCAAGGTCGTCAGCCTGAACGTTCGCTACAAGAGCGCGACGGTCGACGAGTTCATCGAGAACCACTCTCATGACGTGAGCAAGGGCGGTCTCTTCGTGAAGACCCCCACGCCGTTCCCCCCGGGGACGCTGCTCAAGTTCGAGATCCGTCTCGCGGGCGACAAGAGCGTCATCTCCGGCGTGGGCCGCGTCGTCTGGAAGCGCGAGCCGACCCAGGCGGGCGCCGACAAGCCCGCCGGCATGGGCGTGAAGTTCATCAAGATCGATGATTCTTCGCGTGCGATCATCGATCGCCTGATCGCGCAGAAGGCCGACGCCGGTAGCGCTTATACGTCCGAGGAGCCCGTCGAGGAGGCACCCGTCGGACACCCGTCGACCCTCAAGGGGCTCGTCGCGGCTGCGCCCGTCGCGCCCGCGGCTGCGCCTGGTCCTTCGCCGGTGACGGCTCCCGCGGCCGCTGCCGCCGGTGGTGCAAAGCTTCCGGTTCCGCCTCCCGCGGCCGCGGCCGCGGCCGCTGCCGCTCCCGCTGCCGCTCGACCGCCCGCCGCCGGGCCGCCTCCGCCGGCGAAGTCTCCGGTCGGTACGGGCACGCTCGCGGGTCCGCGTCCGACGTCGCCCGGCGCCGCGCCGGCGATCCCTGGCTCGCAGCCCAAGCTTCCCGCGGCCGCGCCGCCCGTACCCGGGTCGCAGCCCAAGCTACCGACCGCGGGGGCCGCTGCCCCGCCGCCTCGTCCCGTGGCCCCGGCCAGCAAGCTCGCGTCAACGGCGATCGGCGTCGCGCCTCCTCCCGCGGCCGCGGCCCCGAAGCCCGCGCCGAGCCCGGCCGCAACGATCGGCGCCGCGGCGGTTCCGCCCGCGAAGGGGTCCGAGCCCAAGCTCCCCGTTGCGGCTCCGCGTCCGCCGCCCGCACGCAAGGCAACGATGATGGGCATGGCGCCGGTCGCGCCCACGCCTGCACCGGGACCCGTCGCCGAAGCCGAGGCTCCCGCGGCCGCCGAATCCCCCGCGGCGCCGAAGGCGGCCGAGCCGATGTTCCCGCGGCTCGACCCCGAGAGCGGCAGCGAACCGGTCCGCGATCAGACCGTGATGAAGCAAGCGGCCGAGCTGCTCGAGGAGGCCCTCAAGGAGGCCGGCGGCTCGCTCGAGGAGATCGGACAGAACCCGCTCTTCGGCAGCGACCGCGGCTCGTCGCTCCACGAGCAAGGGCCCGTGAGCTCGCGAAGCCAGTCCGGCGACACGATGGTCATGCAGTCGCCCCCGCCGGGCGATCAGCCGTCGCCGATCTCGAAGGAGGGTCCCTCCGGGCTCGGCGGGCTCAGCCCGAGCGCGCCTGCCGTGAAGGAGTCCTCGGCGACGCCCGCCAAGTCCACGCCTCCGCCGCGTCGAATCGGCGAGGAGAACGAGGAGAAGAAGAAGGGCGGCAGCGCCGGTCTTCTCGTCGCGGCACTGCTGCTCCTCATCCTCGCGGGTGGAGGTGTCTACGCCTACACGAGCGGAATGCTCGCGGGCATCATCGGCCCGCCGCCCGCGGTGCCGAGCGCGCAGCCGAGCGCCTCGGCGGTATCGAGCGCGTCCGGCCCGTCGACGCCGCCGAGCGCGAGCGCGAGCGCGGCCGCGGTCATGGCCGCCGCCGACGCGGGTCCCGAAGCCACGGATGCCTCCGCCGCGAGCACGGCGACCGATGCGGGCGCGTCCGATGCCGCGGCCGACAAGGACGCGGGCAAGGCCGCCGCAACGACCGCGGTTGCGCCCACGCCTCCCACGCCGCCGGCTCCCGCGCAGCCGCGCCCGGCTCCGGCTCCGCGTCCGAAGCCCCCGACGCCCGCCGCTCCGACGGGCGAGGCGCCCGCGAGCACGGGCGAGGCGCCCGCGCCCACTCCGACACCGGCGCCCACTCCGACCCCGGCGCCCACGCCCGAGAAGCCGAAGCTCATCCCCGCGGAAGAGCTCTGAAAGCTAGCGAACGGCGTTGTCCAGGATGCGCTGGATCAGCGCTGGATAGTCGAGCCCGCCGGCCGCGGCCGAGAGCGCGAAGTCGTCCGTCTTCGCGAGGCCGGGGTTCGGGTTCACCTCGATCACGACGACGTGTCCGTCGTCGGTGAGGCGCGCGTCGAGGCGCATGAGCCCGCGCACCTTGAGGATGCGGTAGACCATGCGCGCGGTCCGCGCGAGCTTCTCCGCGGCGCCGGGCGGAAGCGCATCGGGCTCGCCGTTCCGGATCCCCCACTTGCGGCGGTACGCGTCGTTCCACTTCGCGCGTGAGGTCGCGAACCGGGGAGCGTCGTCGTCCGTCTCGGCCTTGCCGAAGAACGTCTCGCGCGGCGGAAACGCGAGCGGGCGCGGATTGCCGAGCACGCTGACCGTGAGCTCGCGGCCCTCGATGTACTCCTCGATGAGCGCGTCGCACTCGAAGCTCTCGTGGAGGAACTTCGCGCGCTCGAGCGCCTCGGCCTCGTTCTTCGCGTACGAGGCCTTGCTGATCCCGTTGCTCGACTCCTCACCGAGCGGCTTCACGAACGCCGGGAAGCGGAACTTGCGCAGCTTGCGTAGCGGACGCGCGCGCGTCGACACGACGAAGCCGGCGCTGCGAACGCCGTGGAACGCGAGCACCTTCTTCGCGAGCGCCTTGTCCTTGCAGAGCATGAGCGCCTCGGGCCCAGCGCCCGTGTAGCGCACCTTCAAGAGGTCGAGCATCGCGGGGATGTTCGGCTCGTGCGCGCGGTCGAGGAGGAACGTCTCGCACTGGTTGAACACGACGTCGGGGCCGAAGCTCGCGATGCGGTCCAGCATTCCGCGAACGTCGTCGTAGACGGCGAGGCGGTCGACGTCGTGTCCCAGCCCGCGGAGGCACGAGATGATGTCGGCCTCGGTGGGCTTGTCCTCCTCGCGCCGGAGCGCTCGGATGGTGAGCCCCTCGTCGGGGTCGATGGCGCGATCGATGTCGTAGAGGACGAGAACCTTCACGTCAGACCTTCTTCTTGAATCGGCCGGTGTAGAGGTAGTTACTGACGAGCGTCGAGAGATAGGACCCGATGTCGATGAGTAGCGCAGACTCGTCGCGGGGCGTACCGAGCCCGAGCTCGTCCGCGCGCTTGATGAGCCGCGCGATGAGGCCGTCGACCGTGTACTTGGGCTCGCCCGTCCAGTTGACGATCGCGGTCGTGATGGCGCGACGGTAGCGCCTCATGAAGCGCGCGGCCGTCTCGTCACCCGGCGTGAGCTCACCGAAGATCTTGCGGAGGTCCTGGTCGTAGAAATCGGGGTAGGTCGTCGACCAGAGCCTGCGCTTCCACGCGTAGTGCTGACCGAGCGTCTTCTTCGACTTCGCGGCCTCGCCGAGCAGCCCGCCTCGGGTGACCTTCGGCGGCTTGGCGGCGATGCCGCGCATCGTTCGCTCGATGTACTCGAGCTTCTCGAGCGCCTTCCACCCGGCGTATTGCTTGCGCCAGTCCGCGGCCTCGAGCGCGAGCCACACCGCGAACGTCTCGGCGAAGTCCTCGTCGGGATGAGACTGCGCGTACCAGTTCGGCAGGTGGAGGACGAACGCCTTGCTGTAGGGCCGGTGATGGTAAATCGTCGGGTCGTAGTCGGCGCGCGGGTCGCCGAAGACGTCGCGCCACCCCTTGCGCGGCGACAGCTTGAACGCGTGGTCCACCGCGTGTCCGCACTCGTGGAACATGAGCTTGTCGCAGGCGTCCGGCGTTCCGCCCTCGATCTCGAGCATCTGCCGCATCTCGAGCTGACGGAGCCGCGGATGAGCGAGGTAGAACGGGATGCAGATGGCCGGCACGCCGTCGGGCGACTGCCACTCCGCGCCGAGATAGCAGAGGGGCTTCACCAGGATCTTGCGGGCGTCGAGCGCGGCCTGCAGATGCTGGACTCGCGGCTCGACCTCGCTGCCCGGGATCTTCAGGTCGAGATCGCAGATGCGGACCTTGAGCAGGTCCTCGTCCGACAGCGATTCCCAGCCCTCCGCCACCGGTCGATGGTACCCGACGTTGCGCTCTGCAATTGGGAGATACTCTGACGCGGATGGTGCGTCGACGAGGAGCTCTCAGGTCGGGAGCTACGGCGAGGTCTACCTCGTCGACTGGGGGATCGCGACGCGCTCGCCGCCACGCGGTTCCCGGAGCGGGCGCCGAACATCTTCTCCGCATCGATGGTCGCGACCTTCGTTCTCCTCGGTCTCGCGCTACGGACCACGACCGCGAAGCGATCCCCGCCGTGAGCGCGGCCTAGCTGCGCTCGAACCCGAGGGTGTATAGAGCAGGCTCGTGAACGTCGTTCCCCCCGATTTCCTGCGAATTGCCCGCCGCCTCCGCCGCGGCGGGCTCGTCGCCGACCGCGTCTTCGACGAGGTGTTCCCGCTCGCGGCGAGGGGGCCGTCGCGCGTGTACTGGACGCCGGTGGAGGTGGCCGTGCGCGCGGCGAAGCTCCTCGCCGATCGTCCGGACTCGACGATCCTCGACATCGGTGCGGGCGTCGGCAAATTCTGCATCGTCGCCGCGGCCGCCGTGAACGCCGAGGTGTGGGGCATCGAGCATCGCCCGCACCTCGTCGAGATCGCCCGCGAGGCCGCCGCGAAGATCGGCGTGAGCCCCACGTTCCGTCACGGCACGCTCGAGGAGCAGGACGCGACGCTGCTCGACGGCATCTACATGTTCAATCCGTTCGCGGAGAACCTCTGCACCGCCGCCGATCGGCTCGACGGCACCGTCGAGCTGAGCGAGGAGAAGTTCTGGAAGGACATCCACGCCACCGAGGACCTCCTCTCCCGCGCGCGGGTCGGCACGCGCGTCGTGATCTACTGCGGGTTCGGCGGGAACATGCCCGAGGGGTACGGCCTCGTTGCCCGTGAGCGTTGCGCAGGCTCGCTCGAGCTGTGGGTCAAGCACACGGAGTCCCCGGAGCGAAGGTCAAGGGAGCCCCGCACGCCAGCCACCCGCCCAGCTTCGTCCTCTCTGCACTAGACGATGACGTTCGCCGTCGTCAGGCCCGCCACGCTCGCGCTTCTCGCGCTCGTCCTCGCCGCGTGCGCATCGAGGGGCCCGACGACCGCGGCTCCGAGCGCATCGAGCATGCCGGCCGCGCGGCTCGCGGTGCCGCCCGCCGCGGAGAAGTCGAGACCCGAGCTCCCACGCGGAGGCCGCGCGCTCTTTCCCGACCACCGGCTCGTCGGCTTCTGCGGAACGCCCGGCGGCCCCGCGCTCGGTGAGCTGCAGGGAAACCTCCCCGCGAAGACGAGGGCGCTCCTCGGCTACGCCGACAAGTACGCGGGCACGGAGCGGAAGATCTTGCCGGTCTTCGAGCTCATCGCCGTCGTCGTGCAGGCGGGCTCCGGTGCGGACGGCAAGTATCGCCGCCGTGTCGAGGACAGCGTCGTCGACACGTATCTCCGCCACGCGCGCGAGTCGAAGGGGCTGTTCCTCCTGAACATCCAGCCCGGGCAGTCGGACTTTCTCACCGAGGTGAAGCACTTCGAGAGATACCTGCGCGAGCCCGACGTCGGCATCGCGCTCGACCCCGAGTGGGCGATGAAGGCCGGGCAGAAGCCGGGGAAGGTCTACGGGCAGACGACCGGCGCGGTGATCAACAGCGTCGCCGAGTACATGTCGAAGCTCGCGACCGAGGGCGATCTCCCCGAGAAGGCGCTCGTGTTCCACCAGGTCACGCGCTCGGTGGTCAAGGACGAGGCGACGCTCCGCGCTTACCCCGGCGTCGTCCTCATCAAGAGCGTCGACGGGCTCGGCCCGAAGCAGGCGAAGATCGAGACCTACCTCAATCTCATGGAGATCATGGGGCCGAGTGTCCACGCGGGCTTCAAGTTGTTCTTCGACGAGGACCATCGCAACGGCGGGCAGCTCATGACGCCCGCCGAGGTCCTCGCGCTGAAGCCGGCGCCCGAATACGTGATGTACGAGTAGGCCCGACGCCCTCGGAGATCGACGTGGACCGTCACGTTGAACGGTGCTCCGCTCTGAACGGGGCGTAGGCGATCGTGATCTGATCATCCACCTTCTTCACGCCGCGTGTGCCTCGCACCGCGCCGAGGACGGCGTCGTGCTCGGGCCACGACGTCACCGTCCCGCTGAGGATCACGGTGCCCTCGGCGATGGCGATCTGGATGTGGTCGGCCGCGGCGTGTGGCCTATGGCGCTCGAGCGCGCCGTCAATCGCGGCGCGGATCGTCTCGGGCGCGACCTTGACCGCACGCGGCTCGACGGTGAGGAGGTTTCGGACCTCACGCACCCCGGGCAGGCGGATGGCTCTGCCGGCGTCGTCGTGCTCGCTCCAGTAGTCGACGTTACCCTCGAGCGTGACCACGCCGTCCGAGACGGTGGTGGAGATGCGCTCGTGGGGCACCTGTAGATCCGATTCGAGGGCCGCGCGGACGGTGCGAGCGACATCGGTGTCCGTTCGTTCCGACGAGCTCGGCAGCTTGACGTGGATGTCGTTGGCAACGTCGAGCACTCCGGCGACACGATGAGCCGCCTCCTGCGCGGCGAGCCGCGCAGGCCAGCTGGCGACGGTGCCGGTGAGCGTCACGATGCCGTCGTCGACCTCCACACCTACGTCGGTCTCGACGACCCGCGTGTCCCAGCGGAGCTCTCGGAGCACGTCGTCCTGGAGCTGCGCATCCATCTTCTTGTGCGGCTCTCGCATGGTCGGATCCTCGGTTGAAAGGCGTCACAGTCGCAGGCCGCGCCAGTCGTCGTTGCCCGGGCCCCGGTCCGGGGGCACGGGGCTCGACATCGGCTCGGGCGGCGCAGGGGGCGAGTTGGGAAGCTCCACCGTGCCCTCGGGCCCGACGGACGGTCGATCGGGCCGCGGACGCTTGCGAGGCGAGCCCGGCGGACGCCGCGGCGAGCGCTTCGGTCTCGCGAGAGACGTTCGTCCAGTCGTCGGCTCGAGCACGGCTTGCATGAGATGACCTCGCCGAGGGCATCGGCGATGCAAGGCGCGGTCCGCGACGCGGAGCTCGTCGACACCGCGCACGCCGCTCATGTCGTTCACAGGGTGAGGAGCGCTCGCGCCGCAGTGACGGCATCACGCGTGCCCGCCACGGCGACGAGGTCTCCCGCGAGGAGCGACTGGCTCGCGGCCGGCATCAAGATCGCCGACTCGCCGCGCGAGATCGCGAGGACCGTCGCGCCCGTAGCACCCCTGAGGTTCAGCTCGGCGAGTGTCTTGCCATCCGCCGCGCATCCCGCCGCGAGCGCGATCACCTGCGGCTGGCCGAGGCCTTCCAGGATCGCGTCGAGCGCCGGGGGCATCTCCACCGGGCCGCTGGTGGCGAGCTGCCCCCGGCGGGCGATGGCCTCGACGACGACCTGAGCGCCCGCGCGGACGTGACCCTGGAGGTTCGTTGCCATTCGCCACGAGGCCACGAGGAGCACGAGCAGGATCACGAGCAGCAGCTCCGCGCCGTGGAAGCCGGGCAGGAACGGCTGCGTGATCGCGACGAGCGGCACGCCCACGAGCAGCATGAGCCCGAGCTGGAGCGTCACCACCAGCGCTCGGCGTGGAGCGGCCGCGAGATCGAGCGAGCCGTCTCGGGCGTCGCCCTCCTCGCTCCCGGCGGGCAGCGCCAGCAGAGCGACCGTCGTCGCGAGCTGATGACCTACCCTCGCAATCCCGACGCAGAACGGCAAAGCCAGCGTGGCGGAGAGCGCGATCACGAGGACCCTCGCGCCGGCGTCGGTGAGGATCTCCTTGCCGACCAGATGAGCTCGCAGGGGCCCGGCTCCGAGCGCCGTCGTGACCACGATCGCGGCGAGCACCGCGGCGTCGAGGAGGAGCAGGCGCACGAGGCGTCGCACGCGCAGCGCCTGCGCCGTCCTGGCGCCGCTCGACCGCAGTCGCTCGAGCCAGCTGCCGTAGAGAGCCACGAACGTCTGGAGCGGCTGCGGAAGCCGGCGATCGAGCCAGGTCGCGAAGGGGCCCGACGCGCGGATGAGCCAGGGCGTGAGCAGCGTCGTGATCGCGGACACCGCGACCGCGACCGGATAGAGAAAATCACCCGTCGCCTTCAGCGACAGCCCGAGCCCGGCGATGATGAAGGAGAACTCTCCGATCTGCGCGAGGCTCATGCCGGTCTGGATCGACGTGCGCGTTCCGTTGCCGGTGAGGAAGGCGCCGAACGACACGCTGACGATCTTGCCGACGACCACGACGCACGTGAGCACGACGATCGGGAGCCAGTACTTCACGATGAGCACCGGATCGATCATCATTCCCACCGAGACGAAGAACACGGCGGCAAAGACGTCGCGCACCGGCTGTACGAGCAGCTCGATCCCCTTCTCCTCGCCGGACTCCGCGACGAGCGAGCCGGCGATGAAGGCGCCGAGCGCGACCGAATAGCCGAGCTCGCGCGCGAGCAGTGCCATCGCGAAGCAGAGCCCCATGCTCGCGACGATGGTGGCCTCGGGCCGCCCCATCGCGGTGATTCGCCTCATGGCGCGAGGTACGACGAGGAGCCCGATGACGACGAGCGCGACGAGGAAGACGCCGAGCCGGGCCGTCGTCCGCGCGAGCGACGTCGGCGAGAGTCCGGCGCCCGTGGCGATCGCGGTGAGCGCCGCCATCAGCAAGATGGCGATGAGGTCCTCGACGATGAGCACGCCGACGACGAGCTCGCGAAGCTTGCCGGTGATGCCCTGCTCCTCGAAGGCCTTGGCGATGATGGTGGTGCTCGAGATCGCGAGGACGGCGCCGGTGAACAGGCTCTCGCGCGTCGTCCATCCGAAGAGGCGCCCCGTCGCGAAGCCCAGCCAGAGCAGCATGCTGCACTGGACGACCGCCGTGACCGCGACCGAGCGACCGACCCGGAACAGCTTGCGAAGGCTGAACTCGAGCCCGAGAGAGAACATGAGGAGCACGACGCCGAGCTCCGACATCGTGTGGACGGCCGTGGGATCCGCGACGAGCGGGATCGGGACGTGCGGACCGATGACGAGACCCGCCACGAGGTACCCGAGGACGACGGGCTGCTTCAGCCGACGCGAGACGATGCCGGTGACGGCGGCGACACCGAGCACGACGGCGAGAGACTTCAGGAGATCGTGCTCGGCCTGCACCCTGCCGAGTTAAGGCGCCTGCTTGTCGCGCGGGAGCGGCATGGGATCGTGGTAAGAATCATGCGAGCTCAGCCGCAGAGTCACTCAGGAGAAGATCGATGCGCCTTGTCGACCCGCTGCTCGCTCTCGGTGTCCTCTTTTCGGTCGCATGCGGAGGCCAGAGCCCCGCGCCCGTCACCGCCGCGAAGCCCGAGGTGAAGAACGAGAAGGCGGAGAAGTCCGACGGCGTCGCCCGGCCCATCACCGGCGCTCACGAAGCTCATCGAGGCTCGCAACGTCGAGCGGCCCGCGGTGTTCGAGAGGGCCAAGGCCAGGTTCAAGTGTGCGCTGTCGGGAGCTGGTCGCGCCGTCCAACGGCGGACGCGATCGTGCGAGCAAGCGCGTCGAAGCAGGCAGGCTTGGCGACGTGCGCCACGAAGCCGGCGCGCCGTGACTGCTCGACGTCGTCCGGGCTCGTGTAGGCGCTGAGCGCGATGACGGGGATATCCCGGGCCTCGGGCAGGTCGTGGAGCCGTGCGAGGAGCGAGTAGCCGTCCTCCCCGGGCATCCCGATGTCGCTCACGATGACGTCCGGCTTCGCGGCCGCAACCTCCTCGAGGGCGGCGGCGGCGGATGCGGCGACGGTGACGGTCGCGCCCATGTTCTCGAGGCCGATCTCGAAGAGCTCGCGGCCGTCTGCGTCGTCGTCGACCACGAGCACGCGAACGCCGCGGAGACCAATCTCGGCCGCGCGCGTCACGTCTGCGTGCAGATCTTCTTCGACGGACGCGACCACGAGCGACGGAAGCGAGACCGTGAAGGTGGCTCCCTTTCCTGGGCCCTCGCTGTCGGCGCGCACCGTTCCGCCTTGGGCATCGACGAGGTGCTGTACGATCGCCAGGCCGAGCCCGAGCCCGCCGTGCTCACGCGTTCGAGAGCTGTTCACCTGACGGAAGCGCTCGAACACGAGCGGCAAGAATTCGGGAGGGATCCCCTCGCCGGTGTCGGTGACGGTCACCTTGATGAACGAGGACTTTCGCGCGACGTGGACGGTGATCGTGCCGCCGGCAGGTGTGAACTTCAGGGCGTTGGCCAGGATGTTCGAGAACACCTGACGGAGGCGTTCGGCGTCGCCCACCGCCATCAACGGAATGGACGATCGCTCGGCGCCCGAGGTGAGAGTGAGCGTCAGGTTCTTGCTCTGCGCGGCGAGTCGGATCGCGTCGACCGCGCTCTCGACGAGGGCAGATACGTCCACGGGCGAGCGTTCGAGCACCAGCTTGCCGGTGACGATGCGGGAGGCATCGAGGATGTCGTCGATGATCCGTGCCTGCGCAGAAGCGTTGCGCGCGATGACCTCGAGTCCCTTCGTTACGAACGGGTCGTTCGCCCGGCCTTGCTGCAGCAGCATCGACGCCCACCCCGCGATCGACGAGAGCGGGGTGCGCAGCTCGTGGGAGATCACCGCCAGGAACTCGTCCTTCGTCCGGTTCGCGTCCTCGGCGGCCGTGAGCGCGGCGTCTCGTGCGGCCTCGACACGGAGGCGAACGACGGCGTTGGCCACCTGCCATCCGATCGTCTCGGCGAGTCTGAGCTCACCCTCGTCGAACGTCCTCGCCTCGGCGTCGTAGACCATGAACTTGCCGATCAGGTCTCGATCGTGGCGTAGCGGGACGAACGCGAGGGAGCGGATGTGCTGGTCGTCGAACACCGTGCTGAAGGACGCTAGCTCCGGATCGTCGTTGACGTCGCGGATCGCGATCGATTCGACGTTGCGCGCCCCGAACGTCCACGGAGAGTGCCCTTCGACCGCGAGGCGGTACGCGTCACTCAGCCCGCGCCAGGCGTGGAAGCGCATCACTCCGCCTTCATCGAAGAGAAGGATCGAGCAGCGCGTGACCCCCAGCGCGTCGCACACGGCATCCATGGCGACGCCGAAGATCTCGTCGAGGGTCCCGGCTCGGCTCAGTCGGTCGAGCAGGACGTAGAGGAGGGTGTCCTGCTGCTTGCCTCTTCGTGCGAAGAGCTCGTCCGCTGGCAGATCGATGCTCGCCATACCGGTTGCCTAGTTCCGGCGCCGGGGGCTCGCCACGGATTCCTCGGGCCGAGCTCGAAGCCGCTCGAGCTTCGAGCCTGAACGCTTCAGCCCACGGGGTGGACGTTGCGGAGGAAGTCGGCGACCTCGGCGAAGCGCGCGTCGAGGAACGCGCGGACGTTACCGCTGACGGCGAGGTCGTCGAGCGCGTGCGTCATGCAGCGGAGCCAGGCGTCGCGCATCGCGACGTCGACCGGAAACTTCGCGTGACGCATGCGGAGGCGCGGGTGGCCGTGGACAGGAGAGTAGACGGTCGGGCCGCCCAGCCACTCGACCAGGAACGTCGCGAAGCGGTCGCGTGAGCCCTGGCTCACCTTGCCCTCGGCGTCGACCTCGTGGAGGCGAGCGAGGGCGGGCTCCTCGGCGTCCATGTGATCGTAGAAGCGAGCGGCAAGCTCACGGACGCGCTCCTCGCCGCCGAGCCGGTAGAACGGCAGGTCTTCTGTGGTCACGGCCATGAGGGAGGCGAGTAGCCGTCGGCCGTGAGCGGGGCAAGCGCAGCGTTTGCGGGCCGCTCAGCCGCGAGCGCCAGAGGTATGCTCGGCGTCGATGCGACGACTTGCGAGCGTTCTCGTGGTGGCGACGACAGCGATGGGCTGTCGCGACGCCGATCTCGGGCCGCTCCGCGCCGACCTCGCGAGCAGCGCAGAGCTCGTGTGCGCGCCGCCGGCCTCGCGGCCGCCGCACGCGCCGACGGCGCGCGAGGTGCAGCCGGTCGAGATCGAGGCGGCGATCGCGAAGCTCTGCGAGGCGGAGCTCGCGCATGTCGCGTTTCCCGCCGAGCCCTTCGCGGTCGTGCACGAGGCGCTCTTGCAGGAGCGCGCCGTCCTCGGGTACGTGCGGCGAAGCCGCATGATGATCGATGCCGCACGCGTCGATCTCGGCGCCATCCGACCGACCACGTCGGGGATGCGGACGGCGGAGGAGGCCCTCACGAGAGCCGCGGCGATGCGATGTGGCCCGTCGTGGCCGGGGCTCGACCGCGCGATGCTGGCGTCCGCCGTCGCGCTCGGCAAGGCGGAGCACGTGTCCGAGGCGCTCGAGCGGTGCGTCGACGTCGTCGCGCTCGCGCGCGACGAGGACCTCACCGGCGACATGACCGACGTGCTGCTCGCGAACAGTCAGCTCCAGCGTGCGGTGACCACGTGCGGCCCCCTGATCGTCGCGGCGCCGAAGGAGGAGGCGGCCAAGGTGGTGACGTCGCTCACGTCGCTGAGGAGCACGTTTCCGAAGTCGCTCGACGACGCGCGTCGCCGCGACCGCGCCGAGATGGTCCTGTTCGCGTTCGGCAAGGGCGGCGACCCTGCGCGGCCCTTTGCGTGCGAGCGCGCGACGGCGTTTGCGGCCGGCGAGGGCCCCGGTGGCAAGCCGCTCACGCGAGGTGACCGCCTCGACCTCGAGAAGGCGTGGCAGACCGCTCATGCCGAGCGCGACGTGCCCGACCCGAAGTTCGAGGAGGCGTACACGCTGAGCCTGACGCTGCTCGACCGAATGATCGAGCGCGCACGCGCTCTGTGAGCCGCTCGAGGGTCAGAGCGTCGTCATGCCTGCGCACGCGACCGTGACGGTGCGTGCGGGCTGCGACGGAGCCTTGATCGTGTGCGTGCCGCAGGGGATCGACACGACGCCTCTCTCGACGCGATGCGGAGCGCCGTCGACGAGGATTCCCTTCACCGAAGGAGCCACGCGGAGGAGGCCGCCGTGCGAAGCACGCGGCGACGCCGACGGGACGCGGTGGAGGGCAGGGAGCGCCGAGACGGGGATCGTCGCGGCCTCGTCGTCGTCGAGCGCGATGAGATCCTTCGCGGGCGCGGTGCGCACCGGGATCATCACGGCCTCGTGGGCGGCGACGACGCGCGGCGCGCGCGGCTGACCGGGGGCCCGCAGCGGAGGCGGCACGCGCAGCGCGACGGCGCTCACGAGCGACAGCGCGGCCATCGCCCCTGCCGCGGCGAGCATCCACTTCACCTGCGAGGCGGGCTGGCGCCGTCGGATGACGTGGGTCGCCGCGAGCTCTCGCGGCGCGCGCCGGAGGTCGACGGCGAACGGCGCGATCGAGCCCGCTTCGCGCGAGAAGAACTCGGTGTCGTCGGCTTCCGAGCTCATCGCGACGGGAACTCTCCCCGATCTGCGCGCGCGCGGATAGAGCGGCACGGGCGCTTTCGCGAGCCGAGATCGACCCACCTGAACGTGTGCGAAGCGAATCGTCTACCGGGGCTCTACTTGTCCGCCGGTACGCGAAATCGGTCGGTGGTCATCGCACAGGAATTCGGGCGGCGTCCTGCCGGCCCAGACCGCCCCGGCCCTCTGCGTGGAGACGATCGCGAAGACCGCGACCCACGGCACCTCGCAGCGGAACGGCTGACCGTCGAACGAGAGCGTGCCGGAGATGCCCTCGTCGTCGACGTACAGATCGGGGATCGGAACCGGGAGAGCGCGCCCGACTCGCAGCACGAGCCCGGGGTCGGAGCGGAACCTGGGCGGCACGGCGACGGCCGGCCTCCGTGGATCGAGGTAGAGGTCGACCGATTCGGTGCGCAAGAGCGCTTCGACGATGGAGCGTCGAGTCGTGGCCGAGGGCGGAAGGAGCTGCGCCTCGCTACACGGGAACGAAGCGCCATCGCGCGCGCTCCTCGTGCCGCGAGCCTCGCCGCAGGCGGTCGCGCCGAGGAGCAACAGGACGGCCAGAGCGAGCGAGCCTCTGGCGCGACCAGCGAACGTGTGCGCCACAGCTCGAGACTAGCAGTGCGGGACTGCGCGCTTTGCATCGCCTCGTCAGCGAAGAGAGGTGACGGCCGGCGCCTCGGCGTCGTGCGCGTGCCCGATGGCGAGCCTCAGTCCTTGCTCGAGCTTCTTCGGGTCGACGAGGACCTTGTGGGCGTGCACGGCGGTGACGGCGCTGAGCGGCACGACGAAGTCGCCGGCGTTCTCGACATAGATGTCGAGCTCGGGCCGACCGAAGGGCGCCACATTGCGCACGGTCCCGATCGGCGCTCCGCCGTCGGACACAAAGACCTGGAAGTCGACCTCGATGATGGGGAGCTTCATGTTGTTGGCCTCACGACGCACGATGCGAGCCACGGCAATCGGCCGCGGTGTCACGGTCGCGCCAAGGCAAGGAACGCAACCATTGCACGTAGATGGATGACATTGACGCGCGGCGCTGCGCGACACAGCGGGGCGATCCTGCGTCGGAGTGTCTCGCCGCGATCGCGACTTCATTGGAGCAAGAGCCTCACGCACCTCGAGGCGGCCTGCTCCAGCTTCGCCGTGGTCATTCGCCCCACGTGGACCACCTTGGCGGCGCGCAGACCGACGATCCTCGGAGGATCGAACGGGCACGCTCCGTGCTGAGTGCGGAAGCTCACTTCACAGAGGAGCCAACATGATCAATGCCAGCCAGATCAAGCCGAAGACGCCCGTCGTTTGCTCGAAGGACGGCCAGTTCGCCGTCGTCGACCACATGGAGGGCGGCGACTGCATCAAGCTCGCGAAGGACGACAAGGGGGTTCACCACTTCATCCCGCTCGAGTGGGTGACGAAGGTCGACGACAAGGTGCACGTCGATCGTACGGGCGACCAGGCGATGCTCGACTGGTCGACGGAAGCGATTCACGCGAAGGCGTGACCCTCGCATAGCCCATCGGATCATGGTCGACGACGACGAGCCGCGCGAAGACCTCGCGCTCGTCATCGTTGATCGCGGCTCATGCTGAGTCACGCGCGCGGCGACCACGTCCCGTGGAAGCCCGGCGGCACGTGGTGCGCGGTCGGTGAGTCGTCACCCTACGGTGCACCCATGACGTTCTTTCCTCGATCGTCGGCGCTCAGCCGCGCTGTCGGGGGGACGGGCCGGTCGAGATCCTCTCCAGGCTGAGTGCAGATCGGCTACGGAACAGGCGGAGCGTACCCGAGTGAGATCGCGGACGACCTCGGCAAGCCGCTGGGATGGACACCTGGGAGTCGTACGAAGACTGATGCGTCCGCAAGCGAAGAGACCGAAGCTGACACGGCTTCGGTCTCCTCGGTATCGGTGGCCGCATGAGCGCCCGCGCTGCACGAGCCTTGGGCTCAGGGCCTCCAGCGCAGCACGCGCTCGACCAGGATGGTTCGAGTGGCGCGGTCGTACCGGAATCGCACGTAGTACGGAGGCGCCGCGTAGAGCCGAAGCTCGTCCGGCCCGTCCGTAGAGCGCACGCGCTTCACCGTGCCGCGACCGCTCTCTGCGAAGTAGAGGACCTCGGCATCGATCCGAGCGGCCGTCTCCA